>Ga0194121_10000722_pt1 | contig 57848 bp, 57 predicted proteins | sample TA2MahCa50mmetaG_FD_148609 | JGI IMG/M metagenome (GOLD analysis project Ga0194121, IMG submission 148609) | Freshwater microbial communities from Lake Tanganyika, Tanzania - TA2015020 Mahale Deep Cast 50m | ecosystem: Environmental > Aquatic > Freshwater > Lake | place: Tanzania: Lake...
ATGAGTCCGCCATACAGCGGGGCTTGAATCCATCGGCTGGCGAACACCACAGATTCGAAGCCGCGCTCGAGGGCGTTACTGGGGGGGTAAATCTGTTTCTGTGTCGTGACGGTCGACGGTGATGAATACTCGGCCATCAGCCTCCTGCTGGGAATAAACGGACAGAATTGTCCGTTGTGGGCAGCAGCGCATCCTAGTGATTGAATCTACGGTTGTCAATTTGAAGAGCGCATCGGCACAGGCTGTGCGGTGCATCCTGAATCGGTGTTGATTGCTGACAGAACAGAGGGAACGGGCTCGTGAAGTGGGGTGAAGAATTCCAACAACGCGACGGCTCGTGTTCCGGTTCTTTTGATCTGTTTGGAGCAGATCCGTGCTGGTTCTTCGCGAGCAAGCGGTGAATCCGCCTTGTTGCCGAAGGCCATCGGATTCAAGGTGGCCAGTAATGTGAATCCAACGATTAACGGATCTTACGATGCGAGCATTCATCTGGGCACGTTCAGCTTCAAATATTTATTTGAAGCGGGATGTGGAGCGTGCCTGGATGGTCGTTGCAGTTCCTGATGGCGCAGATTGGTGTGTCACCGTCTTCCGTAACTGCAGGATAGTGTCAGTGGTCAACCCTGCTGAACGGAGAGCGTCGTCACTGGCCGATCCCAAGTGCTCGAGACTTCCGAACTGATTCAGGAGCCGATTGCGCCGCTCAGTTCCGATGCCGGGAACCTGATCTAGCACCGAAGCCAGGAGAGATTGGCCGCGCAGCTTGCGATGAAACGTGATAGCGAAGCGATGAGCCTCGTCGCGGATCCGCTGAAGCAGGTGGGTGGCCGGTGAATGGGGCTTGAGTACGACCGGGTTCTTTCTTCCTGCCAGAAATACACGCTCCTCCTTATCGCCACGGGCCTTTGCCAATCCCAGGATCTGCAAGGTCTGGTGCCCGGTGTCTTTGAGCCCCTCCAATGCGGCTCCTAGCTGACCTAGTCCACCATCGATAAGAATCAGATCCGGTTGAGCCAGGTTCTTCTCCCGTCCATAGCGTCGCGTCACCACTTCTTTCATGCTGGCGAAGTCATTGGCGCCTTCGACTGTCCGGATCTTGAACCACCGGTAATCCGTTTTCTTCATCTGTCCGTCCTCCCAGACGGCCATCGAGGCGACGGACTGGTTGCCCATGGTATTGGAAATGTCGAAGCCTTCGATCCGACGCGGCGCATGATTCAGCCGCAGCAATCGTTTCAGCTCTTCACCGGCTTGCCGGTCCAATTCTACGTCGCGCAAATGGTCGGCGGCGGCCGCCGCCGCATTTTCCTCAGCTAGTAGGACCAGCTGATGTTTCGCGCCCCGTTCCGGTGCTAGCACACGAACGGATTCTCCGCGCTTGTCGGATAGCCACTGCTCGATCAGTGTCGTGTCTTCAAAATCAGTTGGGACCAGCACTTCTTTCGGCGGCTGGCCGTCTTTGTTGTAGAACTGCTCGATAGCAGATCGAACCAATTCCTCGTCTGGCGCATCCGCCGATTGGGGCCAGAAGAAATCCTTGCGGCCGATGAGCAGCCCACCGCGCACGAAGAGGATCTGCAGGTCCACTGCGGCGCCTTGCCGGGCTAACCCGATCACATCTTGCTCGGCTGCCGAGGTCTGTGTGATGCGCTGTTTCTCCAGCATTCGTTCGATCTTGAACAAGCGGTCTCGCACGCGCGCGGCCTCTTCAAACTCCTCTCGCTCAGCCGCGGCCTCCATCTTGGCGCGAAGGCTGTCCAGCAACTCGTGGTCTCGTCCTTCGAGGAATTGGCGGACCTGTTTGACGATTTGATGATAGTCTTCTCTCGACTGATTACCGGTACAGGGGGCCATGCAGCGCTTGATTTCAAACTCGATGCAGGCACGATCGGCGGTCCCATCGATATCGATGGTGCAGGTCGCCAGCGGGAAGACGTGCTTGATCACCTTCAAGGTTTCGCGCAGGGCGTTAGTCGGGGTATAGGGACCGTAGTACAGCGCGCCGTCCTTCTGAACGCGTCGCACGATCGACAACCGTGGGAAATCATCCTTGATGGGTAGCCGCACATAGGGGTACTGCTTGTCGTCACGCAAGACGATGTTGAAACGGGGTTTGTGGCGCTTGACCAAGTTGCTCTCGAGAATCAGGGCTTCGAGCTCCGACCGGGTTACCATGGTCTCAAGGTCCGCCACCTGGCTGACAAGGAGCGTGGTTTTTGGACTATGGTCTGTGCCTTTCTGAAAGTAAGACCGGACGCGGTTGGCAAGCACCGCGGCTTTTCCGATGTAGATAATCTCTCCCTGCACGTTCTTGAACAGATACACACCGGGAGTATCTGGCAGATGGGTAAGTTTGGATTGAAGAACGTCAAGCGTCATACGTCACTCATCAATCGTCACATGCAAGGATACCAGGATCCGAGCAAAAAGTTCTTCTAATTGACGTATGAAGCTTGACGACAGTGTTACTTGAGCTTCCGGACGAATGAAGGACTCAACGTACCGCGCGCGACTTCGGCTACCGGTCCTTTCATGGTGAGGTTGAAATCAGGCGCCACATCGATGTTCAGGGTGCCGCCCGGCATATTCACTCTCACCGGACTCTTCACCAGTCCCAGGCGTACTGCGGCGCTGGCCGCAGCACACGACGACGAGCCGGACGCTTGGGTTTCCCCTGCGCCGCGCTCCCAGATGAGGATAAAGATTTCCTTGGGTCCAGTTGGTACTGCCAACTGGACATTAGTCCGTTTCGGAAACAGGCGGTGGTTCTCTAGTGCCGGTCCGAGGGCCAACAGTTCTTCCCGAGACCAGGACTCACCCGCCGCCCTAAAGACGACGCAATGAGGATTGCCCACGCTCACGCCGGTGAAGATCAGCGAGTGGCCTGCGGCGTCGATCGGCTGTTGAATCAACTCTGATACCTTGAGGGTGCAGTGCAGGGCGGCCGGCTTAAAGGTAGCCTGTCCCATTTCAACAGTAGCCGCGCCTGCATCGCCATGACGATCGATGTGCAATGTGATCGTCACGAGCCCGCCTTTGGTCTCCACCGTGAACTGTTTCTTTTTCGTTTGGCCGGTCGCGTGGAGATAGCGCGCGAAAATCCGGAGGCCGTTGCCAGACTTTTCTGCCTCGCTGCCGTCCGGATTAAATATGCGCAGACCGAAATCAGCTTTCTTGGACGGGACCAAGGCCAAGATCCCGTCACTCCCAAGCCCCCAGTTGCGGTTGCAGATCCGCTCAATGTTCTTGGGTGTGAGGCTAAACGTCAATTTGTTAGGGTCTATGACTACATAGTCATTGCCGAGCCCATGTCCGAGGAAGAAACCGTTCTTCATTCTATCCCTCCATCAGTATTGTCTGGTTAAAAGTCGAACAAATGTAGTTGGTTCGCAAAATCGGCCTGCGCGGCGAATTGCCAACTACCTGCGAAGGCGTGAGATAGCTGAGGTGTCTCAAAAACAGATGATTCCATAGAAGTAATCAAAAACAACCATTATTTTACAGTATTGTGCGCGAACGACAGAATGGTTAGTAACATGTTAGTAACTATTTCCAACCTTTTTGTTTCGTTCTTCTCCTCTAATACCCCCTAGTCGTTCATATTTTCGTTCCAAAATCTTTCTGAAACTAATCGTGGGTTACCCTCTTAGCGGGATCATTTTACAGTAAAATAACTCACTGCCACCACTCGGACGAGCGAGAGCCAAAGTGCGAGGGGTCAGGTTCGGGAGACCGTCCCAATATAACGAAAGCGTGAAGACGGCAGTGCGAGAATTACGCACTCGTGGCGCAGGGATTCGTGAGATTGCGGCACAACTTCAGATCGGATGCGTGACGGTCTACAAAGCGCTTGATGTGGCGTCATCGAACGAATATCTGGAACGCCCTTCCTCCTTGATGGCTTCTGTGGCTCCACGAGTACTGTGGCTGGCGAATGGTTGCCGTCACAATTTTTACAGTAAAAATCTTACGCAGAGAACAGTTACCGCTTCCATGATTGATGCAGTCTATAGAGTAGACCACGACGGCATCACACTATTGAAGAACCGTTCGACTTATCAGCGGCTTTTGTACGACGCAGCAATCGTCAATGCGGGCAAGACGGTATTATTGGTCAGAAACACCAACGTCTTGCCGGGTTCTGGGTCTTTGAAACGGATCCGCCGCAACTGCTCGGGATAATCCTTTGAGATGTAGAAATCGTTCAGGGTGATACACTGATCGCAAATAATGCCCGTGCTATGGTCGACCGGCTTGAGTACACCCTACGTGCATCCATGTTGCACTTGGTGTGGGCTACGAAGAACGCGCTTGTTTGATGTACCGCGAACAGTTGACTGAAATCCACCTAGCCTCGATCCATGCCGTAAAACGCACCGGCTTCGAAGGCCAGCATATCCAGCACATTGACTTCGTGGGGTTGGCCATCTGAGATATGAATGAACGTCGGAATGTGGCCGCGCAGGTCGGCAGCGTGTGCCGCGTGACGGCAGCTGTGGCCGTACGAACCGGCGCCCATGGAAATAGCGACAAGCCCAGGGCTATGGTCGGGGCAGCCAGAGCGTAAACGGTGGTGGAAAGCTCGACGCCGAAGCCGGTGTTGACGTACAGCTCGCGTGCCCGCCAAATGCACAACGCGGCCAGGTCTCCCCAGATGCGCCAGGTGCGTTCCGCGTGGGGATCGGCCAGCGTCGAACGGCTGACTGGCGAACCAAAGCCCATGCTGTAACGCCTCGTCCGATTGGTCAGCAAGCAGGCTTCGATGTCGCGCAGACTTTCGCGGCAGGTCAGTTGTGCGAAGGCCCTGGGGCGGCAGTGCTTGGGGTATGCCAACCTGCGTACTGCGGAATCACTCCCATAGCGATGCACAATGCGCGCGAAACTGGTCTATGAGAGGAACTCCATGATCTGTGCGAACAACGTCTTGCCCGTGTTCATAGCGCACCCCTAGAGCAATCAATCGCTGGACGTTACTTGACCTGGAATATGAGGGAACTGATTTCAAATCAGCCCCACAGTAAATCGCTCTCTAACCCGCCCCCATACTCATTATTGACGCAGATCGTTGTAAGTTAACCGGCCACTACTGATAGACTACATGTATCCAATCAGGCCTCTTGTGCGATAGGTTTCGTCAGCCGGGTACGGTGGCTACGACATGGAAAGATAGAGGTAAGATCCCTCACGGCGGCTGAAGATTAAGTAGTTTGAATGAGGTCTCCTTGTCACGGATCGCCAGTCTTCATTATACTGAACTTGCGTGGGTGTGAAGGTTGGGTGATCGCTCGGTGCTACGGCATCGGGAGGAAAGTCCGGACTCCATGGGCAGGGCGCTGGGTAACTCCCAGGCGGAGCGATCCGACACCGGCACCACAGAAATCAAACCGCCGATGGCCGACGCGACGGAATCGCATCTGGTCGCTGTGGCTCAGGTAAGGGTGAAACGGTGGGGTAAGAGCCCACCGCGGTGGTGGTGACATCACCGGCACGGTAAGCGTCGCCCGGTGCAAGGCCAAATAGGAGGACACTTACAGGATACCTTGCGTCTCCTGTACACCGACCGGCCCGGTCGAGGTCTTCGGGTAGGCTGCTTGAGGTTCGAGGTAACTCGAATCCCAGAGAAATGATCATCTCCGCCGGAGAGTCTATCTCCGGCGAGAACAGAATCCGGCTTATAGGCCTTCACACCCACGCCCTTACTCTAGGCTCGATCTCCATTTCCAGGTTGCATGCTGGGCGAGCGAGTCCGTGTCGGGCCGTCCTCCGTCCTATTGACCCGCCATTTATCATGATGGTAGGATAATCAATCTTTCCTGTTGATTTCTCAGAAATTTCTATGGGGTTGTGAAGACATTCCGCCGTCTTGTGGGGAGTGAAAACTTCTGACAACGGGGCTGAACGGATTGTATAGGGCGATACCTGGTTTCGTGGTGTGAGGAGGGCGGATATGACACTCACCGGTGCTGAAATTTTCATCGAATGTTTGAAACGGGAAGGGGTCAAGACAGTGTTTGCGCTTCCTGGCGGCGTGGTGTTGAAGATTTTCGACATGCTACATCAGCAAAAAGATCTCGAAGTAATCTTAACGCGCCATGAGCAGGGTGCGGGCCATATGGCCGAAGGCTATGCGAAGGCGACCGGCAAAGCCGGTGTGTGCCTCGTGACGTCCGGTCCCGGAATGACCAACGTGATTACGGCTTTGGCCGATGCGTACATGGATTCCGTCCCATTGGTCTGCTTCAGTGGGCAAGTGCCGACCAGCTTGATCGGAAACGATGCGTTCCAAGAGGCCGATAACGTGGGGTTGAGTCGCCCCTGCACCAAGTACAATTTCCTGGTCAAAGACGTGAATGATTTGGCGTCAACGATCAAGGAAGCGTTCTATATCGCGACAACTGGACGTCCTGGGCCAGTGCTGGTCGATATTCCCAAAGATGTGTCGATGGCGAAGGCGGAGTTCATTTATCCTAATTCCGTCTCGATTCGCGGCTATAACCCAACCTATGAAGGGAATAAGTGGCAGATCAAGCAGGCGGCTGAAGCCATCATGAAAGCCAAGCAGCCGATTCTCTATGTCGGCGGTGGGGTGGTGTTTTCCGGAGCCTCGCAGGAACTGCTGGAATTGGCAGAGATGACGCAGATTCCGGTCGATATGACTTTGATGGGGCTTGGGGTGTTTCCGGGAGAGCATCCGTTGTCGTTGGGCATGCTGGGGATGCACGGAACCTATCATGCCAATATGGCGATGCATTACTCCGACCTGGTGATTGCCGTCGGGGCACGGTTTGACGACCGGGTGACGGGCAAGGTGTCGGAATTCTGTCCTCATGCCAAGGTGATTCATATCGATATCGATCCAACGTCGATTCGGAAAAACATCCATGTCGATGTGCCGATCGTCGGCGATTGCAAAACCGTGCTGCGGGGATTGATTCAGGTTCTGCGCGCGACGGTGAACGGTGAACAGAAAGAGCTTCGGAAGCCCTGGTGGGATCAGATCCACCAATGGCAGCAGGCGCATCCGTTGACGTATCAACAGGAGAAACACGGGCCGATTAAGCCGCAACAGGTTGTGAAGCGGTTGTACGAACTCACCAAGGATCGCGATCCGATTGTCTCGACGGATGTCGGCCAGCATCAAATGTGGGCGGCGCAATACTTCAAACTTGCGAAGCCGAACCGGTGGTTGACGTCGGGCGGCCTCGGTACGATGGGGTTCGGATTTCCTGCAGCGATGGGCGCACAGGCCGCATTTCGCGATCGACTCGTCCTCTGTATTGCCGGAGACGGTAGCGTGCAAATGAACATGCAGGAGATGGCCACAGCGGTGGTAAGCAAGCTGCCGGTGAAGATCATCATCCTCAATAACCGGTTTCACGGCATGGTGCGACAATGGCAAGATCTGTTTTACGAAGGGCGCTATGCGTCCAGCTATTTGGATACCACGCCGGATTTCGTCAAGCTGGCGGAAGCCTATGGGGCGGTCGGATTGCGGGCAGACAAGCTTGCGAATCTTGACGAGGTGTTGAAGCAGGCGTTGGCGACCGAGGGGCCCGTGATCGTCGATGTTCCCACGTATCCCTTTGAAAATTGTTATCCGATGATCCCGGCCGGCGGCTGCAATCACGAGATGATTCTCGAAGATTCGCCAGAACTGAAGAAAAAGCAATCGGAGGGCAAACACGTGACGCCGGAAAATAAGGATACGGTACTAACCGCATAGGAGCAGGAGCGTATGGCATATCGCGATGGCAGAATCGAAAGCGATGCTCGTTCAGTGCCGAGCCATAAGCCATCGGTCATAAGCTCTTCGAATTACATGGAACACATTATTTCGATTACGGTTGAAAACAAGTTCGGCGTGTTGTCGCGCATAGCTGGATTATTCAGCGGGCGCGGGTTCAATATTGAAAGTCTATCAGTCGCGCCCACGCTCGATCCGTCCATGTCGCAAATGACGATCGTCACGTCCGGCGACGAGCGGATCATCGAGCAGATCCTCAAACAGCTCAACAAGCTGATCGACGTGATCAAAGTCATTGACCTGAACGAGATGGAATTCGTGTCGCGGGAGACAGCGATCATCAAGGTGCATACGAAAGATGCGGACCGCGCGGAGGCGCTGCGGGTCGTGGATATTTTTCGGGCCAACGTGATTGATTCCACCCCGACCACCTACACCATCGAAGTATCCGGTGATCCCAAGAAAATCGAAGCGATCATCAATTTGCTGCAACCGCTGGGGATCAAGGAATTGGTCCGCACAGGCCGGGTCGCCGTGGCTCGGGAGCCGATCCGCCAAGCTGTCGCTCAAACCAAACAAAACGTTCGCGAATAACGTGCTCGCCGTAAAGAGCTATCCAGTATCAGTCAAGGAATAGGCCGAGGTGAAGGAGTTGAACATGAAGATTTATTACGACAAGGATGCGGACATTCAGCAGATTCGTAACAAGAAGGTAGCCGTCGTCGGCTATGGCAGTCAGGGGCATGCCCATGCGTTGAACATGAAAGAGAGCGGCGTGAGCGTCGTAATCGGGTTGCGTGAAGGGGTGTCGTGGGAGAAGGCGGAACAAAGAGGCTTGAAAGTCATGCCAGTGGCTGATGCGGTGAAGTCCTCCGATGTCATCATGATCCTGGCGCCCGATGAGGCGCAGGCCTCCATCTATCGGCAGGACATTGCTCCCAATCTCAAGCCGGGCTCGTATTTAGCGTTCGGCCATGGCTTCAATATTCATTTCGGCCAAATTGTGCCGCCAGCTTCAGTGAACGTATTTATGGTGGCGCCCAAGGGGCCGGGCCATCTGGTCCGTTCTGAATATACGAAGGGCAGTGGTGTGCCCTGTCTGTTGGCCATCCATCAAGATCCCAGCGGGACGACGAGACAGGTGGGGTTGGCCTATGCTTGTGCGATTGGCGGCGGGCGAGCCGGCGTGATCGAAACCAATTTCAGGGAAGAGACCGAGACCGATTTGTTCGGAGAACAGGCGGTCTTGTGCGGAGGCCTGACCTCATTGATCCAGGCGGGATATGAAACCCTGGTCGAAGCCGGGTATTCTCCAGAGATGGCCTATTTTGAATGTCTGCACGAAGTAAAACTCATCGTGGATCTGATCTATCAAGGCGGCATCGCCAATATGCGATACTCGATCAGTACGACCGCCAAGTATGGGGATGTCACGCGAGGGCCGAGAGTGATTACGGAAGAGACCAAGCGGGAGATGAAAAAGATCCTCGATGAAATTCAGACCGGCCGGTTTGCCAAAGAATGGGTGCTAGAGAACCAGGCCAACCGCCCCGTATACAATGCCTTGCTGGCCAAAGGCGAAGCACATCCCATCGAAGCCGTCGGGGGGAAGCTGCGGGCGATGATGCCCTGGCTGAAAAAAGATCAGCTCGTCGACAAAACAAAGAATTAAAGAAAAGCTGTCACCCATCCACAATCAGTTTGTAGAATGATCTCGAACGTGAGGGCCTGAAGATGGCGGTTGTTGTATGCAGGGTAAAGGCGAAACGATGATCGATCGGGCCATTGGAATTCCTTTCGCCAAAGAAGGACTACCGTTTATTGCCATTCCCTCCGCGGTGACGGTCGTGGCCGGATGGTTGGGGTGGATGGTGCTGGCGGTGGGGGCGGCGCTTTTTACGGTGTTCGTCGCGTGGTTCTTCCGCAATCCGGCAAGGGTTGTTCCCAAGGGCCCGCATCTCATCGTAGCACCCGGCGACGGCAAGGTCATCGCCATCGAAGAAGAGTTTGAACCGCGCTATCTGAAGGATCGTGCCGTTCGCGTGACAATTTTTCTGAATGTGTTCAATGTGCACATCAATCGTATGCCTTGCGACGGGACGGTGGAAAACATCCAGTACCAGCCTGGGACATTCATGGTCGCCAGTAAATCGGACGCGACGTTGCAGAATGAACAGAATGCGCTCATGATCAAGACGGTTGAAGGGGTGAAAGTGTTGTGTGTGCAGGTGGCTGGGCTCATTGCCCGGCGAATTGTCTGTTGGGCATCGCCATTGGATTTGGCTAGGCGGGGAGAGCGATACGGTTTGATCCGCTTCGGGTCTCGGATGGACACCTTTCTTCCGGTCGGTACCACCCTGAAGGTCGCCGTCGGCGATCATGTCAAAGGCGGGGAAAGCATTCTGGGAGAATTCCGATGAAAACCACGGGATTCAGAAATTCGTTCGGTAAGGGCAGCAAGCGCCGTGAGGTGGCCATGCATCTTATTCCGAACCTTTTCACGACTGGCAATTTATTCTGCGGGGTCTATGCCATTCTTGCGGTCTTCAATGCCGACTATCCGGTGGCTGCCATCGCCATATTTATCGCTATGGTATTCGACGTTTTGGACGGGAAGTCGGCTCGCCTGACCAACAGCACGAGCCATTTCGGATTGGAGTATGATTCCCTGTCAGACGTCGTATCGTTCGGTGTGGCGTCAGGGCTGCTCATCTACTCGTGGGCGTTGAGCGGGCTGGGCATGTTCGGTGTGGCGGTCATGTTCGCGTATGTGGCGATTGGCGCGGTGCGACTTGCGCGGTTCAACTCGACTGTGGCGTTGTCCGACGGCAAGTACTTTACCGGCTTGGCCATTCCAGCCGCGGCCGGTGTCGTCGCGTCGATGGTGGTGCTTGATCACTATGTGCTGCATATGGGAGCGGAGACGAAGCCCATCGTGGCGCTGCTCATCACCCTCGCGCTGTCGTTCCTGATGGTCAGCACGATCAAGTATCGCAGCTTCAAGGATCTCAAGTTCAAGGGCCCCCAGCAGGTCACCTATCTGGTCTGGGGAATTCTGGGACTGATGCTGGTGGCAGCCTGGCCCCAGGGTATGTTATTTGTGATCTTCGCCGGATATGCACTGTTGGGTCCAATGGAGCGCATGTTCTGGCTGGTGTCGCGGGCTATGGGGAGGAAGGGGCCTGTGAAACCCGAAGTGCCCTCTCCTGAGTTCAAGCCATAGCGGTAGGCAAGATGTGAGCGGCTGTGACGAGGAGCAGTAGGCAACCTGTTTAGCCTAAGAGAATTGGCGGTTGGTGCGAGCCAATCTAAACGTTGCCGAACTCGCCTCCGAGCCTGAATCCGTGAAACAAGAGTAGTGGATTCCGCCTGGCCCCCGTATGGGCCGAATGAAGGGTTCCGGACGGCGCAGGCTGTTTCGGGCTGAAACAGGGTGGTACCACGGAGCGCGTAAGGCCTTCGTCCCTGCCGGGCGAAGGCTTTTTGTATTTATGAGCTGTTAGCAGAGAGGTGCATGATGACGCGCATGATACGAATTTTCGATACGACGTTGCGAGACGGTGAACAGTCACCCGGCGCCAGCATGAACGTGGAAGAAAAAGTCATGATCGCCAAGCAGCTGGCCCGCCTCGGTGTCGATATCATTGAGGCAGGGTTTGCCTACAGCTCACCGGGGGATTTCGAAGCGGTGAGACGGATTGCGCAGGAAGTGGAAGGGCCGACGATCTGCAGCCTTGCGCGGGCCCGCCCCGAAGACATTGATCGGGCGTGGGATGCGTTAAAAGGAGCGCCGAAGGTCCGTATCCACACGTTCCTTTCGACATCTGACATCCATTTGAAACATCAATTTCGGATGACTCGTGAGGAGGCCAAACAGCGCGCGGTCGACATGGTTCGGCGGGCCAGGGACTACGTCGATGACGTCGAGTTCTCCCCGATGGATGCCAGTCGCTCTGACCCGGCCTATCTGTACGAGGTGATCGAGGCGGTCATTGCGGCTGGAGCTGGCACTGTCAACATTCCCGACACGGTGGGCTATGCGGTTCCCCAAGAATTCGGCGCCTTGATCAACGGGATTTGCGAGAAGGTCCCCAACGCGAAGCAGGCTGTGATCTCGGTTCATTGCCACAACGATTTGGGTGTGGCGGTGGCTAATAGTCTGGCAGCGATCATAAACGGGGCCGGCCAGGTTGAATGTACGATCAACGGCATTGGCGAGCGCGCTGGCAACACCTCGTTGGAAGAAATCGTCATGGGGCTCCGGACCAGGAAAGATTTTTATCAGGCCGATACGCAGATCAGGACAGAAGAAATCGCCAAGGCCAGCCGATTGGTCAGCAAGATCACCGGGATGGTGGTGCAGCCTAACAAAGCCATCGTCGGGGCGAATGCCTTCGCGCACACGTCCGGGATTCACCAGGACGGCCTGCTGAAGGACAAGACTACCTATGAAATCATGCGGCCGGAGTCGGTCGGCTTGGTGGAAAGCAAAATGGTCATGGGCAAACTCTCCGGACGGCATGCCTTCCGGCAGAGACTGGAAGAGCTGGGGTATAAGCTCAGCGAAGAAGAGATCAATCATGCCTTCGAGCGGTTCAAAAAGCTAGCTGACCAAAAGAAGGAGATTTATGAGGAAGATCTCGAAGTCATCGTGTCGGAAGAATTGGCAAAGATGGCGGAACGCATCGTCCTGAAGTCATTCCATGTCGAGAGCGGGACCGATCGGACTCCGACCGCAACGGTAGAGCTGGAGATTGATGGGAAACCGGTGAAGCAATCGGGAACGGGCGATGGACCTGTCGATGCCGTCTACCGGACCATTGCGGCGATGATTCATACCAAGAGCACACTGCTGATGTTCGGCGTCAATGCGATCACCGGTGGGACCGACGCGCAGGGCGAGGTATCGGTGCGGGTTCAAGAAGACGGGCGAACCGTATCAGGCCATGGGGCTGATACCGACATCATCACGGCGGCGGCGAAAGCCTATCTCAACGCCCTGAATCGGCTGGCCTACATGGCGTCCAAAGAGACCGGTGGCGGGCAGCCAGTTCGCTTGATTTGATCATTCCTGCCGGGCTAGAGTGACCCGCTGTGGGCCGCACGGCCCAAGGCAGCTCACCTATGCTGAAGCAAACCCTTGCAGAGTGCCGAGAGTTTGTGGCCGGAGATCACACGGTTCTGCGGGAGCTCATGCATCCGGCCAAAGATGGAGTGGCGATCGGGTATAGTTTGGCCCATGGCACGCTTGCGGCGGGGAAACGGTCGAAGCGGCACATCCTGACCTCATCAGAAGTGTACTATTTCATTGCGGGGCAGGGCCGCATGACCATCGACTCGGAGACTCGTCCGGTTGAAGCGGGTTCGATGGTGTACGTGCCGCCTGGTGGCACACAGTTCTTGGAGAATACGGGGACATCGGAGATCGAGTTCTTGTGTCTGGTCGATCCGGCCTGGCGGATCGAAGATGAAACGGTGTTGGAGTAGCTGGCTGCTCAGAGCCCTGCGTGCTCGCGCACCGCGTACTCGGTGCATGTGTGCAGTCAAGGGTTTCTGTGTAGCCCGCACCAAATCAAGGAAGAGGGAGAGAAGCGTGAACGCGAAAATTGCGGTATTGGCCGGAGACGGAGTGGGGCGTGAAATTGTCCCCGAAGCGGTGAAGATCCTCAAAGCGATTGGGGAGATGTATCACCATTCGTTTCAATTCACCTCTGCCGATATCGGCGGACAGGCAATTGACAAGGTCGGGGTGCCGTTACCTAACGATACGCTGACACTCGCGAAGCGAAGCGATGCGGTGTTGCTGGGTGCTGTCGGTGGTCCCAAGTGGGAGAGACTGGAGTACAGTCTCAGGCCAGAGCGTGCATTGCTCGGCATTCGGGAGGCCTTGGGGCTATACGCGAATCTCCGTCCAGCCAAGGTATATCCCAATCTCGCTGATGCCTCGACGTTGAAGCGCGAGGTCATCGAAGGCATCGACATCCTCGTGATTCGGGAATTGACCGGTGGGATCTATTTCGGCAAGCCCAAGGGGATTGAAACATTACCGAACGGCGAGGAACGGGGCGTCAACACTGAAGTGTACACGACGAAGGAAGTCCGGCGCATTGCGAAAGTGGCGTTTGATGCGGCGAGGAAACGGCGGAAAAAAGTGATGTCGGTGGACAAAGCCAACGTGCTGGAATCGTCCGAGCTGTGGCGGAAGGTCGTGATCGACGTGCACAAGGAGTATCCTGACGTCGAACTCAGTCATATCTACGTGGACAACGCTGCAATGCAATTGGTCCGCAATCCGCGACAGTTCGACGTGCTTCTGTGCAACAACATGTTTGGCGATATTCTCAGCGACGAGGCCGCGATGCTGACCGGGTCGATCGGAATGTTACCGTCAGCGAGCGTCGGCGCGAAGGTTGGTCTATTCGAACCGATTCACGGAAGCGCGCCGGACATCGCCGGAAAGAATATTGCCAACCCCATTGCGACGATCGCTTCGGCGGCGATGATGTTGTCCTATGCGTTTCAATTGGACAAAGAGGCCGAGGCCATCGACCGGGCCATCGTGAAAACGCTCGATTTCGGGTATCGGACCAAAGACATTCAAAGTCCCGGCGCCCGGATCGTCAGGACGACTGAAATGGGTGATGCGATTCTGCGTAACTTGGACTAGTCCGTCTGTGCTGACATGGTCACTGCCCTTCGCTTATGGAAAATTCACACCCTCGCCGGAACCGGCGAGCCCGGCTATTTCGGAGACGGAGGCGCGTGCGGTCGCGCGGCACTGAATGAGCCAAAAGGATTGGCGAGCGATTCGTTCGGTAACGTGCTGATCGCCGATTCGGAAAATCATGTCATTCGGAAGATTGATAGGGCGACCGGTGTTATCTCGACGGTGGCTGGTAAGGCTGGCGAGCCTGGACCACCTGTCCGTGTCGTTCGGAACGTGGGTGAGCCACAACTGATCAATGAGGATCCCTTTTCTGATTCAATCTCGGCCACCATGCAGGGATACAGGCAGCAAGCCGATTTGAGCGGGACGGTCCGGTATATCGTCAATGGGACAGCAGTGTCGAAACGATTTAGCGGCGATGGCGGACCGGCGATCCATGCGTGCCTAAACTTTCCGACAGCTGTCGTCTCAAGCCGGCAGGGCACGCTGTATATTGCCGATACCATGAACCATCGTATACGTGTTGTGGACGCCGGAACCGGGTTCATGACCACCATCGCGGGTGTCGGCCAGCCCCGGTATGGTGGCGATGGAGGACCGGCAACGGCGGCGGGGCTGAATGACCCAGCGGCGTTGGCGCTGAACGACAGGGGTACGTTATATATCGCAGATCAAAGCAACAATCGCGTTCGGGCCATCGATCTAGCGACAGGGCATATCCGCACGGTCGCTGGCACCGGAGCGGCAGCTTATAATGGCGATGGTATTCCAGCGACAGAAGCGGAGTTGGCCGGACCAAGCGGACTGGCCTGCGCGGAAGACGGAACACTGTTTATCGCTGATACGTTTAATGGACGGGTGCGGGCGATCAATCCGGTCACGGGCTTGATCCGGACAGTGGCGGGGGATGGCGGCGAATACCGATATCAGAGCGATGCTGAGGCGCCGTCGGGCAGTCTTTCCAGACCATCCGGAATCGCCGTGGATCGGAGAGGCAACCTCTTGCTTACCGATTCCGACAATCATGTGGTGCGTCGATGGGATCGTACAACTGGATTCATCGAACGAGTGGCCGGAGGGGGGGCAATCGGTGCCGGTGGAGACGGTGGGGTGGCGCTCAATGCCAGTCTCAACTATCCTTTCGGAATCGCCGTGGACGGGGAAGGGCGGATTCTCGTCGCGGATACATTCAATCATCGGATTCGTGAAATTACACCGTAACAGGGAGACAGGCAGGCTTCGATGCTGAAAAAGAAATCGAAATACATTATGGCGATTCTCGGCGCCACCGGCGCTGTCGGGAAGGAAACGCTAGAGATCTTGGAGGAGCGGAAGTTTCCGTTGGAGTCCCTGCGGCTGTTTGCGTCCAAACGATCGGCCGGCGGAACGATGTCGTGCCAGGGCAAGGAATGGATGATCGAGGAACTGACACCCGGGTCATCTTTTGCCGGTGTTGATTTCGCGGTGATCTCGGCGACGGATGCAATCAGCCGGGACTATGGGCAAAAGCTTGGCGCGGCAGGCGTGGTCGTGATTGACGACAGCGGTGTCTGGCGGATGAACAACGAAGTGCCGTTGGTGGTGCCGGAAGTGAATGCTCAGGCGCTGCAGTCGATGCCGCGCGGCATCGTCTCGATCCCCAACTGCACCACGACGCCGCTGGTCATGGTGCTCAAACCGTTACACGATGCGGTCGGGATCAGGCGCGTGGTGGTCACGACGTTTCAGTCCGTGTCAGGCACTGGCGCGGCGGCGATGGATGAATTGATGGATCAGACGAAAGATCTGATGGCTTTTCACGACGTGAAGACGAAAGTCTATCCCTATCAGATCGCCTTTAATCTGCTTCCGCACATTGGCTCGTTCAATGACGGTGGAGACTGTTCGGAAGAAGTAAAAATCGTGAAGGAGACCCGGAAGATTCTCGGCACACCGGCGCTGCGCGTGACGGCGACGACGGTTCGTGTCCCAGTGTTGCGCTGCCATTCCGAAGCGATCAATCTCGAACTGGAGAAGCCGTTGCCGCCCAACGAGGCGCGGACTGCGCTGGCTGCCATGCCCGGCGTCATCGTGTACGATGATCCGGGGAAGAAACTCTATCCGATGCCGTTGGACGTGACGGGGAAAGATGAGGTCTATATCGGTCGAGTACGCGAAGATGTATCGATTGCAAATGGCCTCAATCTCTGGGTCGTGTCCGACAATCTCCGCAAAGGGGCGGCGCTGAATGCGATTCAGATCGCCGAATGCTTGCTGAAGGAGTAACGATGGAATGGACTGCGATTGGCAAGGTCCTGATCGGAATCGGGGTGGCGATCATGGTGATCGGCATACTGCTGGTTGCAGTGGAGCGAATCCCTGGGTTGGGCAGCGCCGTCAGTTGGCTGGGTAAATTACCCGGCGATCTCTCCTACAAACGCGACAACGTCAGTTTCTACTTCCCCATCGCCACCAGCATTGTCCTCAGTATCGTGCTTAGTCTGATATTCTATCTCCTAGGATGGTTCTTCCGCCGATGATGCGATGGTGGGGTGCTGCACTGAACGCTGTGGTGATCATGGGGTGGTGTGTGCTGGCCCCGGCCTATGCGGCTCCCTCCATCCGCGTCATGCTCGCAGCCGACGTCCAACGGCTGGACGTACGCGCTGCCGACGTTATCTGGGCCGCGGACGAGCGGGGTCAGGCCCGTCTCTATCTGGCGGTGCTTCGCATCGAAGTTCGAGGGCAAGCGATCCTCTTGAACGGAACCCGTATCCACGGTGAGCAGGTCACGTTGCGTGCCGGGGAACAGGATCTGAAGCTCTGGTTGCCGCAGCCGAACGGTAACGGGAGTAGCGCACTGTCCGGGCCCCGAGACGACAAAGCCACGCTGCAAGTCGGCGGGTTCGTGAAGGTGGTGCTCCGGGGAAAAGGCGTGATGATCGTCAATCATGTTGATCTGGAGGAATACGTGAAAGGGGTGGTGCCGGCGGAGGTCAATTCCTCCTGGCATCTGGAAATGCTCAAAGCGCAGGCGGTGGCGGCCCGGACCTATGCGTTATATCAACACATGCTCAGCGGGTCTCGGCAGTATGACGTGGTGGCGAGTGCTCAGGATCAAGTCTATCGGGGGCATCACGGGATCGATGCGCGGGTGGAACAGGCGGTGGGGGCAACGCGGGGGCAGGTGGTGACTTATGAGGGGGCGCCGATCTATGCGGCGTTTTCTTCGACGGCCGCAGGCCTCACCGAAGACGCCGTGGTTGTTTGGTCGAAAGACTTGCCGTATCTGAAGGGGGTTGAGTGCCCATTCGATCTCGAATCTCCCTATTATCAGTGGAAAGCTTCCTTCAAAATGGAGACGCTCGAAAAGAACCTCAGACAGCTGGGATTCGCCGTCGGGACGATCGTGATACTGACGCCGCAGACGTATAGCCGCGCGGGCCGGGTGGCCACGCTGCGCATCCTGCATTCCAAGGGTGAGCTGATTTTGCGGGGAGAAGAGCTGCGCAAGGCGGTGGGCTATACGATCATTCCCAGCACGCAATTCACCATCGATTCGATCGGTAAAGAGGTTAAGCTCTCCGGATATGGCGCCGGCCATGCGGTCGGATTATGCCAATGGGGCGCCAAGGAACTAGCCGAGCTTGGCTACTCCTATTCCAGCATTCTTCAATATTATTATCCGAGGACGGAACTGAAAGACGCATCGCTCACGCGGACACCACCGATTCCCCCAGTCGTGGCTCCTCCTGTCTCCTGATGGAACTCTCCGAGTTCGACTTTCCGTTTGACCCGTCCCTGGTTGCGTTGCAGCCTGTACTCCCACGCGATCGGGCGCGGCTGCTGGTGCTGGACCGCCGCACAAACCGGTTTGGCCATCGGCAGGTTGCGGACCTTCCTGCCTTGCTCGATCCGGGCGATCTCTTGGTCGTGAACAATACCAAGGTGCTGGCGGCGCGGGTACTGGGGACCAAGCAGCCGGTTGGCAAGTCGGTTGAGGTGTTGTTTGTCAAAGATCTCGGCGAGGGGCTCTGGGAGATCATGGTTAAAGGCACGTTTCGTATCGGAGACGTCATTGAATTCGATGACTCGTGCTGCGCCATGATCGTGAAGCGGGATGTCACTGGCACGACGGTGAAAATGGAGAGTGATCGTCCGGTGGAGCAGTTCCTGCGTGAGTGCGGGCAGATGCCTCTACCGCCCTACATCAAACGGCCGCCGAGTCAGGAGGATCAGATCTGGTATCAAACGGCGTTTGCAACGCACGAGGGCGCGATTGCGGCGCCGACAGCGGGGCTGCATTTTACATCGGAGCTGCTCGCACGATTGACGGAGCAATCCATCGAAGTGGCTGCGATTACCCTGCATGTGGGGCCGGGCACGTTCAAGCCGGTCATGGCGAAGCGCATTGAAGATCATCAGATGGGAGAAGAGAGGTTTGTGATCAGTGCCGACGTCGCCAAGGCAATTGCGCGAACGAAGCTGGCGGGCCGGAGGGTCGTGGCCGTGGGGACCACGGTCGTGCGGACGTTAGAGACGGTTGCGCAGGCACAGGGGAAAGTCGTGCCGGCCAGCGGCGAGAGTCGGCTCTTCATTACTCCGGGCTTTCAGTTCCAGGTCGTCGATGCGCTTATGACCAACTTTCACCTGCCCCAAACTACCCTCCTGATGCTGGTGTCGGCCTTTGCCGGTATCGACACAGTTCGACAGATGTACGCCTGGGCGGTTCAAGAACGCTATCGTTTCTACAGCTACGGTGACGCGATGCTGATTCTCTAACAGGATGCTGAAAAAATCTGCCAGCGTCGCTCTCGCATTGCTCAGAGGCTCAATATATGGCTCAGAGTATACCGCGTCTCTTTGCTTGCTGCGGTCCTGCTGAACCGCTTTTTTGAACATCCTGCGGGCATTCCCGCATCACGAGCCGGCTTTGGCGAGACAACTGTGTTTGAACTTGGTGCTCACTGCGGCAAGGACAAGCTGCGTTACGGCCAAGGCCGTCGGATGGACAGGGAGCCAGGCTGAACAGCACTCGCGGGTCCTGGTGAAACAGGTCCCGCATAAGAGCATAGATGGCCGTGTCTCGCCGTTCCAAGGACACGGGCAACGCGAAGAAATATGTGGCCAGCATCGCGAAGAATTCATGCTCGTTTGTGCAGGCATAGGTGTTTAGCCTGGCCTGGTGCCGTGACGGATGGGCGAGTTCCTTCGCCACAAGCTGCATCCACTGCCGCACTGCCATCCAAGGGATTTCCGGCGGGGATCCCATGGTCACATGTCTCCTGCTCGAGCATGTGTACGAACTCGTGCACCCCCACATGGTGATACTCGGACGGATAATCGAATCCCGCGAGCGGTGCCGGCTTCCAGAGAATCATCACTCCGCTTATAATAGTGCAGCCCAGCCATGCCCCAAATGGTCTCCTGTTTTCCCCCGTCTCTCCGGTAAGCGTCGTCAAAGACGCCTGGATAGATCAGCACTTCGTGTAGCCGGGGGCACGATCAGTCATGAAAGCCGAAGATCGAAATCATCGTACTCGCTGCAACCAGCATGCGGACCGTATCGTCCACTTCCGTGCGAATCCCCGTGATCCGAACTTCATTCAGGAAGATCTGCACCAGGTGTCGGAACCGTGTCCGGCCCGCATCGTTCAGGATCCGGAAGAACGCCACGTGCGTCTGCAGAAGTGATTCTCACGCAGCCGGAAAGGGCTGATGCATTACCACCAGCCGCCGAAGACAGCGCCGGCGCACCCACCGGTAGCCGAGAAGACTTAATTCGACGAGCAGTCACAGGACCGGAAAGAGTCAGCCCAGTCACGCGGCCGCAAGCGCGGCTAGTCCAGCGGCCATCAGCGCCGCACGTCGATTGCGCACATTTATTTCCGGCGTCACCAGCATCGGTCGCCCTCGTGGAAACACACGCTCTGTGGGTTACAATTCTACTCCGACGGGATTTGGGTTATTTCAAACGATTTGCACGGCGTGTGTGTGAGGGAGTACTCTCTCTTCCAGGAAATGGAGACTGTCAGGCGTGCATTGATCGACGCAATCACGCATTCCACCAGATTTCCATACGAGTGAGGGAGGACGGTGTTCTATTCTACCATCGTGTTTGGGGTATGTACGTCCGTGATCCTCACGGCCCTGTCGCTCGTGGGAATTCCCGATAGGGAGTGGATGTCAATCCGCCAAGCGTGCGCGCAGACGGAAAGGAATCCCATGCCAACTCCACCATCTCAACCCAGACCGGTCATCCCCATGCCGACGCCGACGCCGCAACTGCGGGCGTTCTCACCGATGCCCACTCAATCCTCTCAAGCGAGACCGCTGATCCCCATGCCCGCTCCATCCCCTCAGCCGCGAGCGTTCTCACCGATGCCTAGTCCACCGACTCAACCGGCAATTCCGTGAAAATAGATAACGTACCGGGAGTTCTCTCTTGCTTCGAGTGGTTTGCACGGTGGTAAATAGTCTTTACGGAGGCTAGTTCACTTTGTTTAGGAAAGGGAGAATCCCAATGACGCGATTTACCATGCCATCTGCGTTCGCGCTCGCTTCTCTATTCGCGCTCGTCACCGCCACGCTGTTGCCGTTGTAATTGGTCTTTGGCGAAGGCGAGGCCAGGCATGATGTGGTGCGGGCTGAAGAGCTGAACCGCGAAGAGGCTATCACGCTCGCTGAAGAGGCGACGGACCATGGTAAGCAGGGGCATGTGAGTGCCCTCCTGACTAGTGCGAAAGTCGCGCTCCAGTCGGCCCTGTAGGCCGGCGAGGCTCCGTATGTGGACGCAGGGATTAGGGAACTCAAACAGGGCATTGAGCATGGCAAAGTCAGTCATGCGGACGTGGCGACGAAACACGCTGAGCAAGCAGTTACACTCCTGTTTGAGAAGTGCCGGCGCCGATAGGCTGGCGGAAATATTCCAAACCGCCCATGTCTGACTCCTCCAGTCTTTCCTTTTCCGAGTCCCTCACTGCTCACAATCGCCGCAAGTTCTATGAGCGTCATAGGTCTTTCGCGGTGCTGATTATTCTCATCCTGTTTCTGGCTCCCTTTGCTGGTCTCTATGTCACAGGTCTGCTTGGATCGATGGTGGGTGTAGTCTTGTCCGTCATCGCCTATTATCTGGTGCCTCCGCTTCGGCGCATGTTTGGCTGCTAACTGCCGCTTGCCCCTCCCAGTGCGCTTCTTCTAAAATACTGAAACTTGCGAGGTGCCTATGTCTTTCCGATTGGCTCTGATCCTTGTGCTGTCGATCTTCTATCCCGCTGTGCCGACATGGGCCGATTTTCAGGCCGGCATGACAGCGCATGACAGTGAAGACTACGCCACTGCCTTACGTGAGTGGCAGCCGCTAGCGGAGCAGGGCGATGCCCTGGCGCAGTATCAAATGGGACTGTTGTATCACAAGGGACGCGGGGTGCCGCAGGACGATGTGCAGGCTCGGAAATGGTATGGAAAAGCGGCGGTCCAGGGACAGGCTAAGGCACAGTTCAGCCTGGGCACGTTGTATTTTAATGGAGAAGGCGGTCCAAAAGATTATCAGCAAGCCCTGCGATGGTTGCGTCGCGCGGCAGACCAAGGCATGCCGCTCGCTCAAACAAAGCTCGCCATCATGTACGATTATGGAGAAGGCGTGCCGAAAGATAAGGTTCAGGCCTATAAGTGGCTCACTCTAGCTGCGAAGCACGGAGATAAGTCTGCGCCCCTACTGCTCGCCTCATTGGACAAAGAGATGACGGAGGCTCGAATTGCCAAGGCTAAAAAACTGGCGAGTGAGTGGGAACCGAAAGGCCCGTAAGCGCAGGGGTACGAGGACGGGGTTATATCGTGCACGTACCGGATCGGCCGGAGCATCGAGCGTGCGCGGCTGTTTTTGTGGGGCACGTCTCGTGTGTGTGAGGAGATGTCTGTGAATGTGTGTCATCGTTGTTCTCTTTTCTCCGTTGGTTCTCATGGTTTCCTCCGTCGCGCTGGAGGACAGTGTGAGTGGAACCGGAGCATTGTCCGGTACGGACCAGGAGTAGAGCCGCCAATGGAGAGTGGAGAGATTACACAACTACCGCCTTACGGCGAGAGAGAAGGCCAAGAGCCCGCTAATGATAGGCTCCAAAAGAGCCTGATGCGTGTCAGAGCAGCTCTCGGTGAATCTTGATCGCAATCTTGGTTTTTAGGGATTCTTGATATGCCTGGATGGCACGCAATTGTTTCTGCAAAAGCATGTCTTGCAAGACACGATCCTCAGCGACGATAGCTTTGGTTGGATCAGAGCCCTGCGGCCTCATCATGAGAGTTTGGCCTTCCGCGATCTCCAACGGAGTCAGCGCGACAGCGTCGCGCACGATCATGCGCGCTTTTCTTGCCAGGATCTCCTGCATCTGCATGGCTTCAAAGGCTGCGGGGGTCCAGTGGTTGACCGCGAGCAGGCGCTGATAGAGCTCGGGATCGAAGACACCGTTTTTTTGGAAGTCGGGAATCTCGATGATCAAGTTGCGCAGGTCCGTGTCGGATACCGTGATGCCCATCTCCTGGGCCGCCAGGACCCAGAGGCGGCTGTCGACCAGTTGATCGACGACGAGCGCTTTGAAGGTTTCGTCCTTCAGGTCGGCTCCGCCTTTTTCCTTATAACTGCGGTACAAAAATTCGTAGGCACGCCGGAAGTCGTCCCGTGAGACGGTTAGGTCGCCGACGTTGGCGACGGCATTGCCTGGCTGTTCGCCGAAGCCCCACCAGCCCATCGTGATGACGAAGGCGACGGCCAAAATGCCCATGATGGATTTGAGCAGCCATGGGTAATCATGGGCCGCGTTGCGCATCAATTTGATCATGTCATTCTCTCGCGTTCAGGAAACATGAGAGGATTGTACTTGCGCCTCTCGCTTAAGGCAAGATGGTAGCTGCACGGTAAGGCGAAAGATCGCGGTGCGCAAGGAATGGTCTTTGTTTGTGCCGAACACAGAATTTTGTTATATTGTCTATAAATTAAAGGAGATTTCTTGACCGGGGTGGAGTCAACCTCGAAATTGCTGGGACGGACGGTATATCCGAAGGCCCATGTTCTGAATCGGTTCATCGCGAAACTGATTGATCTGTTCATCGTCGTCGCCGCAAACGAAATCGTTCCTCCAGTCGGGTTTCTTTCCGGTCTGGCCTACATTTTAATTGCGGACGGATTCGCGGGTGGCAAGAGTATCGGCAAGCGGCTGATTGGTCTTCAGACCGTACGGATGGACAGCCGGGATGCTGCGGGGTTCCGAGAGTCGATCATTCGGAATTTCCCGTTGGGAGGGGCACAGCTGGCCTTTGCTATTCCCTATGTCGGGTGGCTGGCGTCGTTGGCGATTTTGGCTCTCGAAGGATTGTTGATTATCGGGAATGAACAAGGCCGTCGCCTCGGCGATGAGGTGGCAAGGACGCATGTGTTGGATGCCGGTCAGTTAGCGATTCCAGACTGATATATGCACCTGAACTTGTAGTGGCTTGGTGTCGGATTGCCTGGCCAGAAGAAGGGAGAGAAGTCGTGAGGTTCACGGGAGATGTCTTTGGGTGGTTCTCCAATGATCTGGCAATCGACTTAGGTACCGCTACGACTCTGGTCTATGTTCGTGGGAGAGGTATCGTATTGAATGAGCCATCGGTGGTGGCGGTTGAAAAGAAAACCGAGAAGGTGTTAGCCGTTGGCATCGATGCGAAGAAGATGCTCGGCCGGACGCCCGGCAACATCGTGGCGATTCGGCCCATGAAGGAAGGCGTAATCGCCGACTTCGAGATGGCCGAGCAGATGTTGAAGCATTTTATCCGTAAGGCGCACAATCGCAACGTCTTCGTTAGGCCCAGGATCATTATCGGGGTTCCGTCCCGCATTACCCAGGTCGAACAGCGGGCGGTGCGCGACTCGGCGGAGCTTGCGGGTGCGCGAGAAGTCTATTTGATTGAAGAGCCGGTTGCCGCGGCGATCGGATCCGGATTGCCGATCACCGAGCCGTCGGGCAATATGGTTGTCGATGTGGGGGGCGGTACGACGGATATCGCGGTCATTTCGCTCGGCGGCATTGTCTATAGCGAGTCCGTCAAGGTTGCCGGCGACCGGATGGACGAAGCGATCATGAATTACATCAAAAAGAAATTTAATTTGCTGATCGGCGAACACATGGCGGAACGGATCAAATTCGAAATCGGCTCGGCTTATCCGTTCGAGGAACGAAAGACCATGATGATCAAAGGCCGCGATTTGATTTCCGGTATCCCGCACACGCTGGTCATTGACGATGCGGGGATCCGTGAGGCGTTGCAGGAACCCATTGGAACCATTGTCGACGCGATTAAGATTGCGCTGGAGAACACCCCGCCGGAACTGGCGGGGGATATTATTGATCGCGGAATTGTTTTGACCGGCGGAGGGTCCATGCTGAAAGGCTTGGATATGCGGTTACGCGAAGAAACGAACTTGCCGATCATCACGGTGGACGATCCGCTCACCTCCGTCGTCTTGGGCGTGGGTAAGATTTTGGACGAACTGGATCTCCTTCGGAAAGTCTCGGTCATGTCCGAGGCCAACAACCTCCGGTAAGGTCCCATCCCTTATGCGGATGGTCACTTTTCGCACATCCTATAAGGCGAAGCGCTTGGCGCTCGCCCTTGCTGTCGTACTCCTGCTCGGCTTCTTCCTGCTTCCTAAGCAGCTCCAAAGTGTGTTCCAAGAGGTCGGGAGTCCGATCGGATGGGGGGTTAGTTGGCCCCTCCGTGCGGTGTCTGGGATTCAAGGGGGGGTGGCCGATTTCTGGAGCAGTTATGTCGCATTGCAGGGGTTACAGGAAGAAAACATGGAGTTGCGGAAAGAACTGGAACAGCTCAAAGGGCAACACAGTCAGTTGCATGAAGCGGCAGCGGCGACGGAGCGGCTCACGGCTCTACTGGAATTTAAGGAGCAAGAGATGTTTCCGATGGTGGCAGCGCAAGTGATTGGCCGCGATACTGGGAACTGGTACCGCGCGATCATCCTCAATAAGGGCGAGTCGGACGGATTTCGACCGCACATGGGCGTGGTTACGCCAGCCGGTGTGGTTGGCCGGATCGTGAAGACGACGGCAGCGACTTCGGTGGTGTTGCTGGTGACGGATCCGAACAATGCAATCGCCGGCTTGGTTCAACGAACCAGGGATGAGGGGATCATCGAAGGAACCATATCTGGGCTGGCGCAGCTAAAATATATCCCGCTGCTGTCCACTGTGCGCCTGGGTGATCGGGTGGTGACGTCTGGTCTCGTCGAAGGATTTCCCCGCGGCTTGTCCATTGGCACGATCACGCGGATCTATAAATCGGAAGGTGCGTTGTTCCAGTTCGCTGAGCTGACTCCAGAAGTCGATGCTGGCCTGGTCGAAGAGGTGTTGGTGATCCAGTCTCCTAATCTTCAGACTGAGAACGAGCCTTCCGGAACTCTGAAGGGCAAGCGCAAGCCATGAAGATACTGGGGATCGCGGGGCTGATCGTCGGGCTCATTCCGATCCAATCAGTGCTCTTGCCGCATGTGGCTGTCGGGGGTGTGATGCCGGATCTTGGATTGATCGTGGTGTGTGTGGCGGGCTTTTGGGGCGGTGAGCTTGAAGGGTTGTTGGTCGGGCTGGCCGTTGGGTGGATCATGGGCCTCTTTTCCGCGATTGATCTGATCGTCGGTATCTCGACAAAGGGACTCGTTGGATACCTCGCGGGCGTCGTCGGCCGCCACGTGGTGTATATGACCCCGGTGATGCTGGTCTTGGGGCTCTTCGCCGCCTCCTGTGTGTCCAGTCTGCTCACCGCCTTGATGCTGGCGCTCAACGAACAACAAAATGTGTGGTGGGTGCTGAAGACGATCGTCTTGCCGCAGGCAGTGTTCGACGGCGTCGTGGGCGGCGTGTTCTATTGGCTGGCGTGGAACCGGTTGGATATTGAATGGTTGGTATCGAAGTACAGAACGTAGGTGATCGCATGGCGTCGGGCAATTACGCAGAGAACGAATCTGACGATTTCCACCGTCGGCTGATGGTTTTGCGCGTAGGGCTTCTCCTAGTGGTGGCCCTCCTCAGCCTGCGCCTCTGGCATTTACAAGTCTGGGATGGGGCCTATTATTTGGACCTCTCGAAGAATAATCGCACCAGGCAGGTCTTGCTCGAGCCCGCTCGTGGGCTAATTTATGACCGTAACGGCGTGCTTCTGGCGAACAATGTGCCGAGTTTCAGCCTGTATGTGACGTTAGACGAAGTGAAGGATCGTGAACAGTTGATCGGACAGCTGTCCGATCTGCTCGACCTCGATCCGGTGCTCATCAGAAAAAAACTGACCGCCAAGGGTGGCAAGTCGCTGCCGCGCAAGATCAAGGATCGCATGACTTTGCATGATGCCGTGTTGATCGAATCCCATCGTCTAGAACTTTCTGGCGTTATGGTCCAGGTGGAGTCCCAACGGAACTACCCCGGTGGAGGTATGGCGGCCCACCTCCTCGGCTATGTCGGAGAAATTTCTGCCGACCAGTTGGAGAGGCCGGAATTTTCCGGCCTCCACCAGGGCAGCGTGGTGGGTCAATATGGAATAGAAAAATTCTTCGACCGCCATGTGCGCGGCCAAGCCGGACAAAAGAATGTCGAAGTGGATGCCCATGGCAACGAGAAACGGGAGGTTGTCGTGGAGCACCCGCAGGCCGGGAACGACCTGTATCTCACAATCGATGTCCGGCTGCAGAAAGTCGCCGAGGATTTGCTGGGCAGTGAGTCCGGCGCCATCGTGGCGTTGGATCCGACCAATGGCGATATTTGGGCGATGGCCAGTCGGCCTGGATTTGATCCAAACGTCCTGTCGCGGGAACTCACGCCCAAGCAATGGGGTGAGATCGTGCAGGACGAGGGCCATCCGTTGACCAATCGCGCTTCGCAAGGGCAGTATCCGCCTGGCTCCACATTTAAGGTGCCTATGGCAGTTGCCGCGTTGGAATCAGAAACAATGGCGCAGTACAGCACGGTGTCGTGCAATGGTGGCTACCAATTTGGTAACCGGATCTACCGTGACTGGAAAGCGGTTGGGCATGGCGCCGTGGCGCTTCACGATGCGTTGGTCCATTCGTGTGATGTGTATTTTTATACGATCGGACAACGAATGGGCATCGATGTGATGGCCGAGTATGGCAAGGAGTTCGGACTTGGGCAAGACACGGGGATCGAACTGCCGTCCGAACGATCAGGCATTATGCCGTCGACCGTCTGGAAGCAAAAGGCGAAGAACACGGCGTGGTTGCCAGGGGAAACCATTTCAGCGGCGATCGGACAGGGGTATGTGACGGTCACGCCGCTGCAAATGGCGAGTTTGATCGGCACAGTCGCCAATAACGGCGTGAGTTACCGTCCGCGGCTTGTGCATGCGGTGATGGATCGAACAACCGGCAATTTGCAAGAACTGCTAACGGTGCCACGTGGCAAAATCAAGGCAAAGCCTGAGACCTTCCGCATTGTAAAAGACGCATTGGCCGATGTCGTGACAAAAGGAACAGCGACCAGAGCGAAATCCTCACTCGTTACGATCGCCGGGAAGACGGGAACTGCCCAGGTGGCGGCGCTCCAAACGGGACCGGAAGAAAGTATCCCCAAGAAGTTTCGCGATCACGCTTGGTTTGTTGCCTTTGCTCCAGTCGAATCACCGAAGATTGCGGTGGTGGTGCTGAGCGAGCACATGGGGCATGGAGGAGCTGCGGCGGCTCCGTTAGCGAAAGAGCTTATCGAAACCTTCATTAAGTTGAATTTATCAGCGCCAGCAGCGACCCCAGGCGACCCCACGGCAAAGCCGGCGCGGCAAGCCTCGGAGCCATTATGATGGATCAGTTGACGGAGGTGCGCAGGTTCGACAGTTTTGACCTTCGCTATGTGGGACTCATCCTGGCCATCCTCGGCCTCGGCGTGCTCTCCATTCACAGCGTAACTTACGACCAGCAGGGCGGTGTGGCGCCGTATTATCTCAAGCAGTTGATGTGGATCAGCTTGGGGGCGGGGGCCTTTCTGGTTATGTGGGTCTGGGACTATCACAGTCTCGCGCGGCTGGCTTATCCCGCCTATGCGCTGGTGCTCTTGATGCTGCTCTTCGTGCTGTTCGAAGGGCGGGCGAGCAAAGGTGCGCAGCGGTGGATTGCTCTGGGACCGTTCAGTTTTCAGCCGTCGGAGTTCGCCAAGCTCGCGCTGATCTTAGTGCTAGCTCATTACTATTCGAAAGCGCCTCGCAGAGGATGGCTCCAGCGCGTGATCCTGCCGGGTCTGTTGATGTTGCCGGGACTTCTCTTGATTTTGAAGCAGCCGGATTTAGGCAGCGGCCTGAGCTTCGTCGCCGTCTTTGTCGTGATGCTATTAATGGTCGGAGTCCGGTCTCAGGCGCTGGGAGTGATGCTACTTTTCTCCGTCATGCTCTTCCCTTTTGTGTGGGAAGGGGTGTGGGGGTCCTTGCATGATTATCAACGACAGCGCATTATGGCGTTCATCAATCCGGACTATGATCCGGGAGGTAAAGGGTATCATGCGTTGCAGTCGAAAATTGCGATTGGGTCAGGCGAATTGACTGGAAAGGGGCTGTTCGGTGGCACGCAGACCCAGCTAAAGTTCCTACCGGAAGGCCATACGGATTTCGTGTTCGCGGTGTATGCGGAAGAGTGGGGCTTTCTCGGCGTGTTCGTGCTGCTGGCGCTCTTTGTCACCCTGATTTGGCTGTCGCTGGAAATTGCGTCCAAGGCGAAAGACCAGCTGGGGGCGTTACTCGCAGTGGGGATCGTCTCGATGCTGAGTTTCTGCGTCGTGGTGAATATCGGGATGACGGTGGGGATGTTTCCGATCGTGGGGATCCCCTTGCCGCTAGTGAGTTACGGCGGGAGCGCCACGATTACGACCATGGCGTCGCTGGGATTGCTGTTGAATGTCAAGCGAAGACGGTTGAGTTTGTTTTATTGATCGTGTCACTGTGGGCACGCGTCCGTCGGGCGTCGCGCTGACGGTGCCCGTACAAATTTGATCGAGAGCCGGTGAGATGTTGAAGGGAATCATGATTAGCGGCGGACTTGGGCGGGTGCCTGCGTCTGCCGCGCCCCTTATATGGCGGCTCTCCAGGACAAGGAGTAGGTATGGGGACAGAGATTGCAATTTCGGTCGCGCGGGAAGAAACCCGCGTGGCGGTTCTTGACGGGAGTGTGGTCACCGATTTGTTCGGCGATCGTGCCAAGCACAAGGACTATGTCGGGAATATTTATAAAGGCCGGGTCGCCAAAATTCTTCCCGGCATGCAGGCGGCATTTGTGGATATCGGTTTGGAGAAGGCCGCCTTTATGCACGTGTCCGATCTCTCGATGGATGCGGAGCCGGGGGACATGTTGGTCGAGGCCGAGGAGGATGACAAAGACTCGGATGTGCTTCGGCCAAAACGGCAGAGCGCAAAACCGATCGAACAGCTCTTGAGTGAAGGCCAAGAACTGATGGTCCAGATCTCGAAGGGGCCGATCGGCACCAAGGGGTCGCGAGTCACGGCATACGTATCATTGCCGGGTCGGTATTTGGTGTTCATGCCGAATGTCGAGCATATCGGCGTGTCGAGGCGGATTCCCCGTGATGAGGAGCGGGCGCGATTGAAGGACATCATGAGGCGCGTCCGGCGTCCCGGTTTCGGGTACATTGTTCGGACAGTCAGCGAAGACGTCAAGGAAGACGAGCTCAAGTCCGACGTCGACTTTCTGCACGTTCTCTGGCAGGACATTCTGGCCAAGCGGGATCAGTCGGGCGTGCCGGCATTATTGCACAGTGACTTGAGCCTCAGCTTCCGCGTGGTGCGGGACATGTTCAGCAAGAAAGTGGACCGGCTCTGGATCGATGCCCGGCAGGAATACGACGCCATTCGCAATTTCGTGCAGCGGTTTTCTCCCGAACAAACCTCACGGATTCATTTCTACGATAAGGACGAGTCGCTGTTCGACTACTTGGGGGTGGAGCAGGAGATTGCACGGGCGATGAGCCGCAAGGTTTGGCTCAAGTCGGGTGGGTATTTGGTGATCGATCATACGGAAGCAATGACGGTCATCGACGTCAATACAGGCCGGTTTGTCGGCAAACGGGATCAAGAAGAAACAATCCTCCGGAACAATTTGGAGGCGGCCAAAGAAGTGGCGTATCAGCTGAAGTTGCGGGGCATCGGCGGCATCATCATCGTCGATTTCATCGATATGGAGCGGGAGAAGAACCGCAACAAGGTGTACCATGCACTGGTGGATGCCATGGCCTCCGACAAGGCGCGGACACGGATCTCCAGAATTTCGGATCTCGGGTTGATCGAAATTTCACGCGAGCGTGTCCGCGAAGACCTGCTGCGCTCGTTGTCTGAACCCTGCCGATATTGCGAAGGACGCGGATACACGAAGTCCCCGACCACCGTGGCCTATGAAATATTCCGGGAGATTCGCCGGATCGAACCGTCCGATGGGCAATGCCGCATCGTCGTCGGAGCCCATCCGACGGTGGTCGAGTTGCTGCAGGAGGAAGAGCGTCAGGGGGTGGAACGCTTGGAGCAGGAGTGCTCGGCCAAGATCGTCATCATGCCGGATCGCCAATTGCACCTTGAGCAGTACGATCTGATCGTCATGTAATCAAATCGTCTACCAAATACATTCTCCTGTTCTGCTGATGGCCCCGGCTTGCAAGTCCAGGAGCATTGTCCATCTGTCGTCTTGTCGGTGCCGGTAATGGATCGAGGCACGCTCGTCTCCTGGCTGACCCTTCAATCGATTGCCGGTGTGGGCGACGGCATGTTGCTCAAGTTGGTGCACGCGTTTGGTTCACAGCATGCCGTACTATCGGTGGACCAGAATAATCTGATTCAAGCGAGGTGCGATGCCGAGCTGGTTGGATCGATCCGGCGCGGACCCCCACCCACCGTCCGTCAATAACTCCACAAGCAGATCAAAACAGCCGAGCGGCTCAACATCCGTGCACTCACACGCTTCAACTGATCCTATCCCGTGAGGCTCAGAACCATTCCCAATCAACCTCCGTTATTGTATGTGAGCGGGACGTTGTCAGCACACGACAACGTTGCGGTGGCGATCGTGGGAGACCGGCGTGTCGCTGCCGTCCGGCCGGGTCGTGACCAAAGAGATCGCCAAGGATCTTGCCGGTACCGGCGTCACGATCGTCAGCGGTTTGGCACGGGGGATCGACGCGGCGGCGCACCATGGTGCGCTGGCCGGCAAGGGACGCACAATCGCCATGCTGGGGTATGGTATTGATCGGACCTATCCGTCAGAACATCCGGCGCTGCGGCGCAGCATCGAAGGAGGCGGCACGGTGCTCTCCGAGCTGCCGATTGGCTCGTCTCCGCTAAGCCATCATTTCCTACGGAGGAACCGCATTATCAGGGGGCTTTCGCTGGGCGTGCTTGTCAGTGAAGCCGTACGGGACAGTGGATCACTGATTACGGCAACGCTGGCGTTGGAGCAGGGCCGTGAGGTCTTTGCCGTGCCAGGCTTCGTGAAAGAAGCCGCCTGCTGGGGTTCGAACAGTTTCATCAAAGAAGGGGCGACGTTGATTGAGCGGGGGCAAGATATTCTCGACGACATTCTGCCTCGGGTCAGCGCACAGCTTCGGGCCGCGCTGCGCATCGGGGCTGTGTCGGGACTCCCGCAGGTTCCGTTGAGCAGCGAGGATGGTCCAGCGTACGAAGCGTTATCGTATGAGGCAAGGTCCGTTGTTATGATGATTAAAGCGACGGGGCTGAGTGTTGCTAAAGTGGCGGCCAGCTTGCTGTTCCTGGAATTGTCCGGGCGTGTAGGAAAACTGCCGGGCCAGCAATACATCCACCGCTGACCCTGCACCTCAGCCGATCCTGAACGTGTAACTTTCACCGCGCTAGTTGCATCCACCCAAGATATTTGATACGGATGGGACGACCTTTGATGTGTCAATGGAGTTGTTATGGCAAAATCTCTGATCATCGTTGAGTCGCCGACCAAGGCGAAAACCGTTACCAAGTATCTGGGGCGCGGCTATACAGTTATGGCTTCGGTCGGCCATGTCAAGGATCTGCCGACCAGCAAGTTGGGCGTCGATATCGAACACGATTTTGAACCGCAGTACGTTACGATCAAGGGCAAATCCAAGGTGTTAGCCGATATCAAGAAGAAGGCCGAAGGGGTCGATAAGATTTTTCTGGCGCCGGATCCCGATCGCGAAGGGGAGGCTATCGCCTGGCACATCGAACAGGAGTTGCTAGGGAAGTCGAAAAAGAAAAAGAAAGCCGGAAACATTTTCCGGGTCCGATTCAATGAAATCACCGAATCGGCGATCAAGCGCGCGCTGCAGTCGCCGGATGAAATCAATATGAAGCTGGTCAACGCGCAGCAGGCGCGCCGTGTGTTGGATCGCATCGTCGGCTATCAAGGTAGCCAGCTGCTCTGGAATAAAGTGCGGCGCGGCCTCAGCATGGGCCGGGTGCAATCCGTCGCCATGCGATTGATCTGTGAGCGCGAGGCGGAGCGGGAAGCGTTTCGGGCTGAAGAATATTGGTCGATCACCGCCTTGCTATCCGGCCAGAACCCTCCTTCGTTCGAGGCCAAGCTCCATAGTATCAACGGGAAAGAGGCATCGATCGAAAATGCCGAGCAGGCCGGTGGTGTGGTGGAGGCGATTCACGACAAGCCGTTCGTCGTGCAGTCGGTCGAGCGCCGGGAAAAGAAGCGCAATCCCGTCGCACCGTTCATTACGAGCCGGTTACAGCAAGAAGCCGCCCGCAAGTTGCATTTCTCACCGAAAAAGACAATGACGCTGGCGCAGCAGCTCTACGAGGGCATCGAAATCGGCGCCGAAGGGGCGACGGGTCTCATTACCTATATGCGAACGGATTCGCCGCGTATTTCCAACGAAGCTATGGCCGAAGCACGAGAGATTATCCAGTCGCGATTTGGAGCGGAGTATCTGCCGGCAACACCGAACGTTTACAAGACGCAGAAGGCTGCACAGGAGGCACATGAAGCGGTCCGTCCGACATCGGCAGCGCGCGATCCCGAATCGATCCGCCAATATTTGGATCCGGATCAATACAATCTATATAAGCTGATTTGGAATCGGTTCATCGCGTCGCAGATGGTGCCGGAGATTTTAGACGTCACGCGTATCGATTCGGCACCAGTCGGAACAAAGGACAAGTACGTCGTTCGGTCCACCGGCACGGTGGTGAAGTTTCCGGGCCATACGATTGCCTACCTCGAGGGTGTCGATAAGGAATTGCCGTCGCAGAAGCCAAAAGCCGATCAGGAGGAGGAAGACGGCGAACGACAATTGCCGGCGCTCTCTGCGGGCGACCCACTGAGGCTGGTCGGGCAAGAGGGGCAAACCGTCCAAGGTCTGACGTCGAAGCAACACTTCACGCAACCACCGCCTCGGTACAATGAGGCCTTGTTGATCAAGGAACTCGAAGAAAAAGGCATCGGCCGTCCGTCCACGTACGCGGCCATCATTTCGACGATCCAGGATCGGAAGTACGTGGAAAAGACGGAAGGCCGGCTGGTGCCGACGGAAACCGGGCGGGCCGTCAACGACTTTCTGATGAAAGGGTTCCCCGAACTTATCAATGTCGATTTCACCTCGCAACTGGAGGAACAGCTTGATGAGGTGGAAGAGGGCAACAAGCCCTGGGTGACGGCGGTGCGCGATTTCTATGGGTCGTTCACTCGGGAAATGGAACAGGCCAAGACAATTCCGGGTCCTAAGGACATCGTCGAGCTGCCTACGAATATTCCATGCGAGAAGTGTGGCAAGATGTTGGAGATCAAATGGGGGCGGAACGGAAAATTTCTTGCCTGTCCTGCGTATAAAGACGATCCACCCTGCAAGAACACACAGAACTTTGAAAAACTTCCAGACGGCACGATCAAGATCGTGCCCAAGCTCGAATTGACGACGGATCAAAAGTGCGACAAGTGTGCAAGTCCGATGGTGGTCAAGGCGGGGCGATTCGGGAAGTTTATCGCCTGTTCCGCCTATCCTGGATGCAAAACGACCAAACCGCTGGCCCTCGGGGTCAAATGCCCGCAGCCGGGTTGCGGGGGCGATCTGGTGCAGAAGCGGACGCGTAAGGGCCGCTCATTCTTCGCGTGTAGCAACTATCCTAAGTGTGAATATGCGCTGTGGGATCGCCCGGTGCCGAAAACCTGCCCCATCTGCCAGGCGCCGTTCCTCGTCGAAAAAGTTAGCAAGCAGGACGGCCGGAGTGTCCAGTGTCGTAATCAAGACTGCGGCTACCGCGAAGCGGGGTGAGCGGCCGGCGGCTTGTGTTTCTGCTGTGCGGATGGGCCGTCGTCTTCTCCTGATTCGCGCCTGCGGCTAATTCTTCGCTGTTGCACGGTCTCGTTGCTTGGTTAGGGCGGCTCGCAACTTTTCTTCCTGCTCTCCGCTGAGCGATGTGTTGAGAATCGTTCCCTCGTATCGGGAAAAACCGGCCAGCAGCTTGTCCTGGTGGGCACTGTGGATCAGCAAAAAAATTGCCGATGTCCCGCGTGTGATCGTACTCCCCAAGGCCTTGATGAAATTGTCCGGGATTCCGTAGTCACTCAAGAGCCCATATTCACTGGCGGCGGTGGTGATAGCGCCAGCTCCTGCGCCTCCGGCGAGGCTGCCGATTAGACCGGCCAGAGGATTTATGAAGAGCAGGCCCATCAGCCCTCCCCACAACACTCCCAGCGACACACCGTGCACCGTCGCCCCGCCAAAAACGTCGACGCACTGTTTTAGGTGGACCTTGCCACTCATATCGCGGACAACAATGACCGCGTCTTCCAGATCCAGCACATAATTCGTTTCCATTGCTCGCAGTTCGTCGAGCACACGGTCGGCTGTACCAGAGTCCTTAAACGCGATGCAGATAAGTTCGCTCATGATGCATCTCCTTCATATGGTACTGATGCGGACGTCATTCGTTGTGAGGGGTAGCAAATCAAACGGCCTATATATTAGTTGCCCGTAACGTCGTATTCAGAGCAAGATGCCTGTCGAACGCTGCTCGACGGAGCAGATGATCCCTATCTCCTCGCCCCTTGTTTTCCACGTCCTGTTCCCTTTACTCTCACCTGTTGCCATCAATGTATAGGCGATGGCGGCGTTACAATCGTAAGGGAAGCGTTCGTTATGTTGCAAGCAATAACACTGAGTTGCCTGCGCGGGGATCGACGGCTGTTCTCGAATCTCAGCGTGACGGTTCAGCCGGGAACACTCTTGGCGGTGGTGGGGGAGAACGGCAGTGGGAAGACCAGTTTGCTTCGCATGCTCTTGGGTTTTTTGTCACCCGAAGACGGAGCGATTTTGTGGCAAGGACAGGACATTCGCGAGCAGCGAGAACAGTATTGTGCCCAGCTTACCTACGTTGGACATTTGAACGGGATCAAAGACGATTTGACGGCGATGGAGAACCTTGATTTGTCCGCATCCTTGGCCGGCGATCACTGCGATGGGCCAGTGGCGCATGCTGCGTTAGAGGCGGTGGGGCTCAGGCACCAAATGCATCAGCTGCCGACGAAGGTGCTCTCGCAGGGGCAGAAGCGCCGGGTAGCGCTGGCGCGCCTGTGGTTGTCCACACGCCCGTTGTGGCTGTTGGATGAGCCGTTTACATCGCTGGACACCGCGGCAACCGGCCTGGTGACTGAGCAGCTGCACAAGCATCTTACGCGGGGCGGGATCGCCATCGTGGTCACACACCAGGAGGTTGGGTTGCCGTCCAGTCTTATTCAGCATCTGAGGATAAACGGATGAACCGCCCGAGCCTGTGGGAAGCGTTGCGCGGGGTCGTTCGCCGGGATTTGTTGTTGGCCATGCGACGCCGGTCTGATGTCGCGATGTCCGTGTTTTTTCTGGTGATTGTCGCAAGTCTCTTTCCTCTGGGAGTTGGTCCTGAGCCAGCTGTGTTAAAGACGATCGGGGCTGGGGTGTTGTGGGTAGCAGCTTTGCTGGCCTGTCTCTTATCGCTCGGGCGTGTCTTTACGGCGGATTACCTCGATGGCGTGCTGGAACAGATGGTGCTGATTGCTCAGCCGTTACCAGTGCTGGTCGTCGGCAAAGTGTTTGCGCACTGGATTGTCTCGGGTCTTCCAGTTGTCCTGTTGTCGCCGCTGCTCGGGTTGCAATTCGGGTTGAATGGGGAGGCGTTGGGGGTGCTGGTCTTGTCGCTCTTGCTTGGGACGCCGACGTTGAGTATGATTGGAGCTATCGGTGCTGCGCTGGTGCTAGGTGTGCGCGGAAGTGGGCTCTTGGTTGCCCTCTTAGTGCTTCCCCTTTATGTTCCGGTACTGATCTTTGGAGCCGGCGCCGTCACAAGCAGCATGGCGGGGATCGGTGGTGAGGCCAACTTGTCGCTGCTGGGGGCTTGTCTTGTGGTGTCGCTATTTTTTTCACCCTGGGCCACTGCGGCGGCACTACGTATTGCGTTGGAATAGAAAGATGAGACAAGCGTGAATTGGTCAAAGTATTCGGCACCACTGTCGTTTTACCCCTTGGCAGGGAAAATGGTCCCCTGGTTTTCCGTTCTGGCTGCTCTCGCGATTGCCGTTGGGCTGTATATTGGTCTGCTCGTCGCCCCGACGGATTTTCAACAGGGCGATTCTTACCGTATTATTTTTGTCCATGTGCCGGCCGCGTGGATGTCTATGTTTTTGTACGTCGTGATGGCGATCTGGGCTGGAATAGGAATGGGGCTGAAAGCCCGTCTCTCCTTTATGATGGCGCAGGCCATTGCACCGACCGGGGCGATGTTTACATTTCTCGCGCTGTTGACTGGCGCGATGTGGGGCAAGCCGACGTGGGGAGCCTGGTGGGTGTGGGACGCCCGGTTAACCTCGGAACTCATCTTATTATTTCAATATGCCGGAGTCATGCTGTTACGGACGTCGATCGACGATCTGCGCCGCGCGGATCGAGCCAGTGGGGTCTTGGCGTTGGTGGGAGTGGTGAACATCCCCATCATTTATTTTTCAGTCAAATGGTGGAATACGTTGCACCAGGGTGCATCCGTCAGCATGACGGCGGCGCCGAAGATGGCAACGATTATGCTCACGGCCATGCTCTTGATGACATTCGGGTTCTGGATGTACAGCATTGCGGTGGTGTTGTCCCGCGTACGCTGCGTGATTCTCGAGCGTGAGAGCCAGCCGGCCTGGGGCAATCCGTCTGCCGTGTCGGAAGTGGCGGAGGCGCGCTGATCTGATGTATTGGAGAAGCGCGGGTGAGTTCTTGGCGATGGGAGGCTACGGTCTCTATGTGTGGACCTCGTTTATCGTCACGGCTCTGGGCATCACCTGGGAAGTATTGGCGTTATGGCGCCGTCGGGCTGCCGCTCTCGCGGACAGCCGCGGCATTTTGAGAAGTATCGAATGACCTCTCGCCAAAAACGGTTCGCGTTTATCGGGCTGGGCCTGGTGGTGCTGGGTGTGGCGACGGTGCTGGTGTTGAATGCATTTCAGAAAAATCTTGTATTTTTTTTCACGCCCACCATGGTGGCGAACGGCGAGGCGCCCAAAGGCCAAAGCTTCCGGATCGGCGGGATGGTCGAGGACGGCAGCCTCAAACGGGAAAACGATGGTCTCACTGTCCACTTCGTGGTGACGGATACGGCGGAGAGTGTGCCCGTCACCTACAAGGGCATATTGCCGGATCTCTTTAAGGAGGGCAAAGGCGCCGTGGCGCAGGGCCAGTTGGCGGCCGATGGTACCTTCGTCGCCAGTGAAGTTTTGGCGAAACATGATGAAAACTACATGCCGCCGGAAGCAGCCGAAGCGTTGACCAAGGCCAAGGCGTCGAGGGCTCAGGGCAGCAACACCTTGGTCATAACACAATAGGACACCCGCGCAATGATTCCTGAAATCGGTCATTTTGCCTTGATTCTTGCTCTCTGTGTCGCATTGGTGCAGGGGATTCTCCCGATTTACGGCGCCGCCATCGATAACGCCGCCCTGATGTCGGTGGCGAAACCAGCTGCCCGCCTCCAATTTCTCTTGGTCCTTACCGCGTTCGGCTGTCTTGCCTATGCCTTTGCGGCAATGGATTTTTCCGTGTTGTATGTCGCGGCGACCTCGAACTCGCAGTTGCCGCTCCACTATCGTCTCGCCGCCATCTGGGGAGCGCATGAAGGCTCACTGCTGCTGTGGACCCTCATTCTTACGATATGGATGTTTGCGGTGACGCTATTTTCTGCTCATCTCCCAGAAGCCACCAGGTCTCGAATACTCGGCGTCATGGGCCTGGTGAGCGTAGGATTCCTTTTGTTTATGTTGACGGTGTCCAATCCGTTCGAACGGTTGATTCCTGCGGCTCCTGACGGGCGTGACCTCAATCCACTCCTGCAGGACCCTGGCATGGTGATCCATCCACCGATGCTCTATATGGGGTACGTCGGGTTCTCAGTGGCGTTCGCGTTCGCGATCGCTGCCCTCTTAGGGGGCAATCTCGATGCGGCCTGGGCCCGCTGGTCTCGGCCATGGACCACGGTTGCCTGGTGTTTTCTCACGGTCGGCATCGCGATGGGAAGCGGCTGGGCCTACTACGAACTGGGTTGGGGGGGCTGGTGGTTTTGGGATCCAGTCGAGAACGCCTCATTCATGCCGTGGTTGGCCGGAACCGCGTTGGTGCATTCATTGGCTGTGACCGACAAGCGGGGTGGCTTCAAGGTATGGACCGTCCTGCTCGCCATCATGGCCTTTTCATTGAGTCTCCTTGGGACGTTCCTCGTCCGGTCCGGCGTCTTAACGTCAGTGCATGCTTTTGCGACAGATCCGAAACGGGGTCTGTTCATTTTGGCGTTCCTGGCGATTGTTATCGGTGGATCATTGGCCTTGTATGCCTGGCGGGCGCCGCGTGTCGGGTTAGGCGGAAGTTTCGCCATGGTGTCCCGTGAAGGGATGTTGCTGGCGAACAACGTGCTGCTGGTGGCCGCGATGGGCTCCGTGCTGCTGGGCACGTTATATCCCTTGTTCCTCGACGCGCTCGATCTTGGGAAAATATCTGTCGGACCTCCCTATTTCGACTCCGTCTTTGTGCCCTTGATGGTTCCCGCGCTCTTTTTGATGGGAATCGGCCCACTGGCCCAATGGAAAAAGGCCAGTGTGCCTGATTTGGCACAGCGGTTGAAGTGGGCCTTTGGGGTCAGTGTCGTCTCCGCCATCACGTTACCGATTGTCATGGGGAACTGGACTCCGATGTTGAGCCTGGGCTTGCTGCTGGCGATTTGGATCGTGACGACTGCCCTGGTCACATTGCGTGAGCGGTTGATGCATATCACGGGGAGTAGTGTCATGGAGCGCTTGGCGTCGGTGCCCCGATCTTACTGGGGGATGCTCGTGGCGCACTGTGGGATTGCGGTCTTTATCGTCGGGGTGACGATGGTGAAGGGGTTTGAAACGGAAAAAGATGTGCGGATGAATGTGGGTGAGACGACCACGATCGGCAACTATACGTTCCGATTCGATGGAGCCCACGATGTGAAGGGGCCGAACTATACAGCGGCCCGTGGGACATTTTCGGTGAGTCGGGACGGTCGTGAAATAACAGTCTTGTATCCTGAAAAGCGACGCTATCCCGTTCAGAATCAAATCATGACCGAAGCCGCCATTGATACCGGGTTATTGCGTGACCTCTATGTGTCATTGGGAGAGCCGCTCGACGACGGGGCGTGGAGTGTACGGCTCTATCATAAGCCCTTCATCGATTGGATCTGGGGTGGATGTTTTATCATGGCGGTAGGCGGCGTGTTGGCCATCAGTGATCGTCGATATCGCCCGGCGTGGCGCCGTGAAACGCAGGAGGCACCAGCGGCGGTGGAGACGGCCCGACGGAAGTACGCATGAGTCGGTTTTTGCTTCCTCTAACGATCTTTGCCGTAGTCGTCGGCTTTCTCGCTGTTGGCTTGACGCTCAATCCGCGGGAGATTCCTTCACCACTGGTGGGCAAGGCGGCGCCAGATTTTTCTCTCCCACAACTTCACGAGCAGGACAAAGTGTTTTCGCCGAAAGATCTGGCGGGACAGGTCTGGTTGCTGAACTTTTGGGCTTCCTGGTGCAGCGGCTGTAAGACTGAACATCCGGTGCTGATGCAGATCGCCAACTCCGGTGCGGTTCCCATCTACGGTATGGATTACAAGGATCAACGGGACGAAGCGTTGACGTGGCTGAATCGATGGGGGAATCCCTATCCGATCGTCGGGGTCGATCTGGTCGGGCGGGTCGGGATCGATTATGGCGTCTACGGGGTGCCGGAAACCTACGTGATCGACAAGCAAGGGGTCATCCGCTACAAACAGATCGGGCCCGTGACTGAAGAGGCCTTGGCGAAAACCATTTTGCCCTTGGTGAAGGAACTGCAAGCGCAATGATCTGGTTGGCGCTCATGATGCTGCTGTCGGGACCGGCCTGGGCCGAGGAGGCGCGGCCGTTGGGGGACGATCCCGTCGTCGAGGCGCGGTTGAAGACCTTGGCCGTCGAATTGCGGTGCTTGGTCTGTCAGAACCAAACTTTGGCCGACTCCAATGCCCCGCTCGCGGAGGACTTGCGCCGTGAAGTCCGTGCGATGATCGTTAAGAACATGAGTGACCAAGAGATCATCGAGTTTCTCGTGTCGCGGTACGGGGATTTCGTCTTGTACCGCCCGCCCTTGAAGTTGACGACCACCGTCCTGTGGGTGGGGCCGTTTGTGCTCCTGGCTGTGGGAGCGATCGCCCTTGTGGTGGCCTTGAAGCGTCGAGGGCAGAAGGTGGCGGACGCGGCCATTACAGAAGAAGAACATCGACGGGTCGAACAACTGCTCTCGGAAGGAGTCAAACGATCATGACCGTCACATTTGGGTTGATCGCCGTGGCGATGACGATCATCGTCCTCGGCCTCTTGGTATTCCCGCTGCTAAAGAAGACCACCAGTGCGGGTGTCGAGCGGGAAAAGACGTTGCCGGTCTATCGGCAACAATTTGGGGAATTAGAGCAAGACCGGACCGCGGGTCTTTTGACGGAAGAGCAGTACCGCACGGCGCGCCAGGAACTGGAGCGCCGCCTGTTGGAGGAAACGAGTGTGACAGAGCCGGTCTCGGCGACTTCAGAACAATTCGTCAATATGAAGTTTGTTGCGCTGGCGCTGGTGATGCTCATTCCATCCGCCAGCGGTGTCCTGTACTGGACACTGGGCAACCCAATGGCCATGACGCACCCGGCGGCCTCGCCGATGGCGGCTCAGAGCGGTGCCGTCGATGAGCGCCAAATGATGGAGGGGCTCAATACGCTGATGGAGCGGCTCAAAAAGAAGTTGGAGCAGAACCCCAATGATGCGGCAGGCTGGGCCATGCTGGCGCGCTCCTACATGGCCATGGAACAGTATGGCGAGGCCGTCCCGACTTTCGAGAAGGCGTTCAAGTTGAATCCCAACGATGCGGACATGCTGGCTGATTTTGCCGATGCGCTGGGGATTCACCAGGGACGCAAGCTCGAGGGCAGGCCGGAGACCTTGATCGAAAAGGCGTTGAAGGTTGACCCCAATCATGTGAAGGCCCTGATGCTGGCGGGCACCATGGCGTACAATCGCAAGGATTTCGCCCTTGCGGTCAAAGATTGGGAACGGGCGCGCGCAAGCTTGCCGCCGGATTCTGATCCTGAATTTTCTGAGCAAATCACGGGTGCGATCGGCGATGCGAAACAGCGTATGGGTGGCGCGCCGTTGATGGCGGCGACGAATGCTCCTCGCGCGTCATCGGCGATGCCGGCTGATCATCCTCCGGTCAAGAAGGCCGGTGCGTCGCGCGCGATTACGGGAAAAGTCGTGTTGGGGCCAGGCCTGGCCGGCAAAGCACTTCCAGATACGCTGTTTGTCTTTGCAAAGGATGTTGCCGGTCCCCCAATGCCGGTGTCGATTGTGCGGGCTTCGAAGAAGGACTTACCCTTCACCTTCCGGCTCGATGACTCGACCAGTCCAATGCCCGCGAGGAAGCTGTCGGACATCGAGACGGTAGTCATCGTGGCGCGCTTGTCGAAATCCGGACAAGCGATGCCGGGCAGTGGCGATCTGGAAGGGATGAGTCAGCCGATTAAGCCGGGGACCGAAAACATTACCGTCGTGATTGACCGTGAGCGCCCGTAGAGGTGTATCGTCCGTTAAATTTATCGATCAGGTGTATGGTGCTCGTCAGAGCCTATTTTATGGAAAATCTGTTGACATAAGAGAATGGCCTCAGATATAGTGCATCACACGCTAAGAAATTTCGAATATCGTACAAGAGAAAATTTAAATAAATCGTCATGATGCGTTTCACTGAAGACTATATGTTGAAGGACAGTGCACACTGCCCATCAAACGGAAGGAGTACGGCTGTGATCGTAAAGCATGTGGCGAAGTATGCCATGGTTGTCTGCGGCCTATTATTGGCCGCGCCTGTGTATGCACAGTATCCGAGTATCCCAAAGGAGACCTTTGAGGCGCTGAAGATCGAGCGATCCGTCAGCCCCAAGGAATTCCATGAGGCGTTGACCACGCGCTACAAGGATCCAGGAAAGGGGGCGGGGAAGGGGCAGTACGGCCAGTATTGGGAGCCGATTGCCATGACCAAGTACTTCGATCCCGCGACCTTCTACAAGCCCCCGCAATCGGTCAAGGAAGTGGCGACGCGCGAGCAGTGCGTGAAGTGCCACACCGATGAATCGCCCGGCTGGGTGGCCGCGTGGAAGCGGAGTGTGCATTCCAATCTAGACAAGATTCGCAAACTGACCCCCAAGGACGACACCTTCTATAAGAAGGCAAAGCTCGAGGAAGTCGAGGGCAACTTGCGTTCACTCGGCAAGCTTGGGCCCAAAGAGAACTTGAAGGAAGTCAGCTGCATCGATTGCCACGTGGACATCAACACGAAGAAGGCGGCGGATCATCGGGTTGACCTCAAGATGCCGACATCCGATGTGTGCGGCAACTGCCATTTGATGGAATACGCCGAGCGCGAGTCCGAGCGCGACACCATCTTATGGCCGAAGAACCAGTGGCCACGGGGTCGTCCGTCGCACGTGCTGGATTGGCGCGCCAACGTCGAGACCGATATCTGGGCGGGCATGTCGCAGCGCGAGATAGCTGAAGGCTGTTCCATGTGCCATACGAATCAGAACAAGTGCGATAACTGTCATACCCGGCACGAATTCTCCGTGGCCGACTCCCGCAAGCCGGAAGCCTGCGGCACTTGCCATAGCGGCGCCGATCACAACAACTGGGAGGCCTACAACGGCTCGCAGCATGGATTGGGCTACCAGGCCTCGAAGGATCGATGGAATTGGAATCTCCAGCTGAAGGATATGCTGGTGAAGGGCGGGCAGAAGTTCCCGACCTGCCAGAGCTGCCATTTTGAGTACCAAGGGAAATACACCCACAACACCGTGCGTAAGGTTCGCTGGGCGAATTATACCTTTGTGCCAGGGATTCGCGAGGCGGCATTTGACAACTGGGGTTTACAACGGTACGAGGCGTGGGTCAAGACCTGCACCACATGCCATTCGGAGACCTTTGCCCGTGCGTACTTGGAGTTTATCGACAACGGCACGGCCGCCGGCCTGGATAAATACGATGAAGCGCACAACGTCGTGCATAAACAGTTCGAGGCGCGTCTCCTGACCGGGCAGCGGACCAACCGGCCGGCCCCGCCAGCCCCGGCGAAGGCCCTGTTCGACCAGTTCTGGCAGATCTACTGGTCCAAGAACAACAGCCCGACCGCCATCGAGCTCAAGCTCTTCGAGATGGCGGAAGACCATCTGGTGCAACTGCACGTGAGTTTGGCGCACCAATATCCGGGATTCACCTATACGGTCGGCTGGGCCGCGATAAACCGGGCCTATGTCGAAATCATGGATGAGGACACCAAGCTGAAGGACCGGATGCTGTTGATGGAACGGGTCGCCAAGCTCGAAGAACAGAGCAAGACGAGCCGGCTCCTGGATTTCGACAGCACTGACGGCAAGCTGACGCTGGGCAGTCTGGGCGGCGGCATGCTGCTCACCGGGACGCTGGCGTTGGCCGGATGGAGCCGAAGGAAAAAGAACCAGAAGTGACCATGGGCGCAGCGTAGATGATTGAATCAGCGCTGTCGCGTCCAAGTAGTAAAATCCTCCCGTCGCTAGGAATTATTCTGGTGGCGGGAGGTTTTCTTTTACTGGGGTGGTTTGCCTTCTTGTGGTTCGATCCAGGGCCCTCCCCCTATGAATACCGATCAGTGGAAGAGGGCGGTGTTGAGAAGTTCCCCAAGCTTGAATTGGCGAAGTGGCCTGACCTGAAAATCAGCAAGCAGGAGATACACGTAGAAGGGATGACGGAATCAATCGCCGCTGCCTATATTGCTCGCCGAGAGAATAGAAAGCCCGTGATGATCGGATGGGAAAATTACGTTGGCGAGCCGATGATCTTTCTCGATACGAAGCTCTCCGAGTTGTCCATATTGGCATCGGCCATCTCCAAGCATATGCCGAAGGAGGCGGCCATTTTGTCCTGGTGGGACACCTCGCGTCAGATTCAACTCTTGACCGGGTTAGACCCGATCTTCACCTCTCATATGAGTCAACCGCTTATCACGCCACCCGTCTGGCAGCCGAAGGTTGAGGCCATTGCGAGATACGAACGCGACTTCTGGGGGTCTGTCCCGAACGAGGAAGAGAAGCATAAATTCGAACGCTTCGCTGATGCCCTGTCGTCGGAGCCAACAGAGGGTGTAGCAATCTTGCGGGAACTGACCGGCGGGCGTGAAGGCTATATCGTGGTTCACATCGCGGACATCTACAAACTCGGACTTATGCGCCCTCAGCGTATCGGTGTTGCCTACAAGGATTTCCCCGTGAAGGGGAGCGGAGATGTGCATGGAATGAATGTGATGGTGAAGCGGTGGGAAGCGGACAACAAATTCACCGCCCATACGGTTCATGGATTCTCGGAGACGATCATGCGCGCCTACTTCCTCACCGATGAGAAAAGCACGAAAACCCTGCTCGCCCAGATGCTGCCGATGACGACCTCGCTTATTCTCGATTTCCAACCCCTCCAGATGGTCTATAAAGAGGGAGGCTATTTGGTGTACAAGATCCCCTCTCCACAGACTGCAAATAATTGAGCCGTCGGGTGGCAAAATGAGATGGCCGTTCTTGTAAATCGTCTACGGTCACGATAGAATCGAGTAGTGACATAATTTCTGGAACGATATCCACGAACAGTTTTTCATCAGAGAAAGGAGCAGCTACTGTGAATCATCCCCTGAAAATCGCACTCGCCGCGATGGCCCTTTTTGCCATCTTCGTCGGAACTGCTGCTGCGGAAGGCACATTTGAAGGTAGGAAGAAGTGTTATAACTGCCACAAGGGCGAAGGTGAGTCGTGGGACAAGACTCTTCATGCCAAAGCGATGGAGTCGCTGAAGCCCACACGAGGCAAGAAAAAAGATGAGGCCATGGTCAAGGCAAAACTTGACCCGAAAAAAGATTACACCAAAGACAAAGATTGTGTGGGCTGCCACGTGACCGGCTGGGGAAAAGAGGGCGGGTACATGGTTGAGGAACCCGAAAAGTTTGTCACCGGTGTCGGCTGCGAGTCTTGCCACGGAGCAGGGAGCGATTATCGTAAGATTCACCGCAAAGCCGGTGAGGCCTTTGAAAAATCTAAAAAGGAAACCCCACGCGAGTCTCTCGCTGAGGCGGGGCAGGAGTTTGAATTTGTGGAAAAGTGCAGCGCCTGCCACTTGAACTACGAGGGATCTCCCTGGAAGGGTGCGAAGAAGCCCTATACGCCCTTTACCCCAACCGTCGACAAGAAGTACTCGTTTGATTTTGAGAAGTATGTCCGAGACGACAAGGCGATGCACGCGCATTTCAAACTAGCCGGGACATTCACTGGCCCACCAACGCCGAAATTCCACGACGAATTCCAGAAAAATGCCAAGCCACCGGTGAAGGTCGATAAGGCTGAGGAGGAGTAATGTCAGGGAAGGCCGGTACGTTTATTGTCGGAGCAGTGGTCGGCATCCTGCTGATCGCGGTGGTGTTTGGCGGAGAAGCAGCGGTCTCGAGAACCGAGTTCTGCATCAGCTGCCACTCAGAAATTTATCCCTATGAGGAACTGAAGAAGTCCTCGCACTGGGGCGCGCTTGGCGCGGATCCCGGTTGCAAGGATTGCCATGTGCCTCAAGGGTTCTGGAATTTCCACAAAGCCATCTATACACACGTGGTCGACGGGGGGCCCTTCCTCATTAAGGAATTTACCACCGACTACTCAACCGTGGAAAAATTCAACGAACATCGTCCGGAGGCCGCCTTCAGAGCCAGGATGAAATTAAAAGAATGGGACAGTCTCACGTGCAGGGCGTGCCACAAGAATGTGAAAGCCCCTGGCGCATCAGCCAAGGCTGCGCATGCGAAAATGCAGACCGAAGGCGCCACGTGTATCGATTGCCATCAGAACTTGGTGCACAAAAAAGTGCCCGAGCACGATCTGAACGCCAGTTTGGCACAGGGCCAGCCGGTATTGAGGGTCGAAAAAAAGAAGAAAGACGACGATGAGGATGAGGACGAGAAGGATTAACCTCGACATCGTCTGAGCCTCTCCGTCAAGAATGAACCGCCTTGCATCTGGTCATCTAGATGCAAGGCGGTTCTACTTTGTGCGCCTGGTAACTGACAAGTCAGTTTAGGCTATAGTCCTGTGCCATTTTAAGAGGTTCACTGCATGAACGGGTTAACGCGTCGCTGCTTTTCCTCCATTGTTGTGATCATTCTCCTGGGCATTGTAATCGCTCTGCACCCTTTGGGGAGCCGCGGGTATGCGCAATCGGAGGACGATCAACGTGCATGGTTTGATGCACTCAAGAATCTGTCGAGCGAACGGATGGTCGCCGACGTGCAAACGTTAAGCAGCCCGGCGTTTAATGGAAGGCAAGCTGGATCTCCCGATGATCTGCGATCCGCACAATGGGTCGCACGGGAATTGACTGGAGCAGGGATACAACTTCCGCACATTGACAACAAGGGGATCGTCTTCCCCTCTTCCGGGGCCGGGAATGAAGAGCCTGTCGGTATCATGGCCTCTACGGTTTCCATACCACTTATCGAATCAAACCCGGTCCTTCGTACTGGCACAGCGGAGCAGTTAGCCACGGCGCAGTTGAGTCAGGATTATTTCCCGGTCTTTGACTCCCCCTCTGCAGATCTTCACGGGCAGGTCGTCTTTGTCGGGTACGGCATTGTCGATCCCGCTCAGGGAATCGACGACTACGCCGGCGTCGATGTGAAGAACCGCCTCGTGCTTTTTCTGCGGGGGAAACCGGATCACTACCCAATCCCGGTCAGTCACGCCGACAAGGTCCGTTTGGCACGAGATCGAGGCGCCGTAGCATATCTGACTACCACGGGACCAATAATCAGACCTTATGAAATTCGCCGAGGTGCCACAGGAAGGCCCAGTGCATTGTATGGGCAGCTCCCCCCTGACCAAGCCCTGCCTGGCGCATGGATCAGCACAAAATTGGCCGAGACAATCCTTGCCGGAATCGGCGAGGAGTCCAATCCTGACCGCCTGCGCACGCTCCAAGAACAGCTCAATGACGCTCCAACAGCACAATCGCACCTCACCAATCACTCTGCCTCTCTCCATTGGAAGACCACGCAAGCAGATGGCGTGCTGACGAATGTGGTGGGGATGATTCCTGGGACAGGGCCGGAAACCATCGTCGTCGGCGCCCATCGCGACCACTTCGGTCGTCCGGTAGGCCTCTGGTTTCCCGGTGCTGACGACAATGCATCAGGAACGGCCGTCATGCTGGAGGTTGCACGGGCTCTTGGAAAAAGGGGGCTGCATCCTGAAAGGACAATCCTCTTTCTCTCATTCAGTGGACAGGAGCGAGATGTGCTCGGGTCACGCCTCTATACCTCGAGACCCGTGCTCCCACTGAGCTCAACGAAGGCCATGGTCAACATCGATCATGTCGGAGCGGGAGACGGCGTGCTCATCCTCCGTGTCGCAGAGTTGAAGAAATCCACGTTAAAGGAAGCAGGGTGGGTAACGGGTTTGGTCAGGAAGCTCGACTACTACGGATTCTTGTCCGGCGGCGACGACGGACCGTTCAACGAGGCCGGCATTCCCACCGTCAGCATCGCAAGCGGCGGGGTTCATCCGCATCTGCATCAGCCCACCGACACCGCCGACACAGTTAATCCAGAAAATTTGCGGAACATCGCACGGTATGTCCTCGCGCTCACCTGGCAACTGGCGAATTCTCCATAGGTGATACGCGAGGCTCATCCGTTCTCTTCATGTGGTGTTCAAATCGTGTTCCGAAACCTACTCCTGCACGCTCAGATCAATGGCGCATATGAGCCCTTGAGGCATCCGGGAGCAGGCGGAACGACCGCAGCATTTTCCCGCCCTTGGCGCCATACGGCACGAGACCGTACACATACTGATCGGTCGCCAAATAGACAAACTCGTTATGGGCAGGTTGCTGGCGGAGGGTCACTCGCAACCCTTCCTTCACGCCTGTCAGTCGAACCAAAGAAATCTCGCTGCCGGGAGGCAGCAGTCCGGATGCGTCGAGCCAGTCCTGCAGCAAGCGTTCCGGCGATCGCTCGAACACGCTGACGGTCAAACCCGAAGGTTCACGATCTGCCACCTGGCCGGTCGCGGGATCTTTCCGTTGAAAACGTACGCGCTGGACCGCCGTCGGCTGTGTGGTTGTCTGGGTGGGGCTTTCGGTGAGAGGCACGTATTCTCTTGGATAGTACTTGACCGTAAAACCATAGGTGCGGTCAGTGTGCTTCTCTCGGCTCTCCGCCTGGACCGCAGGCGAAGACTCTACTGGCTTGCCGATTTGCCGCATCGTGTTGTCACACCCGGCCAAGACGAGACCCGCGACCATCATCGTTGAAAGCCAACTGAGTCGAAACAGCATCGGTGTCCCGTTCGTCATGTAATCTACCCCGCGTGCTTCCTGCCCCTGTGTGTATAACCGATGAATCAGCAGGGCGGTCCACCGATCGGCTCACAGAGGGTGGCGCTCAGCTGATTCGACACGTTCTCGCGTGGGTGATCTTGCACGGAGACAGCCGAGGATGTCAATGCATCGAGCCCGCAACCGGCACGATCGAGCCAGGCTCTTGCGGGATCGCCGCGAGCGCTGCGGACACTCAAAACCGGCAGGTCATTGGCTCTGCGTCAGGGATCCGAGACCGATCTGCACTGTGGAGTCTCGTCGGCGGCACGGCCACAAGTGCTTGAAAAGCCGTGCAGCCTCTTGACACGTTGTAATTTGCCATGTTACATCGTTTTGCTTAGCTTGAAAGAAAAGTGGCATAGGTAGACAACTTTCCCGACGTGTGGTTATGCTTGGATGGTCGCGAGCTGCTGCCGTCGATGTGGAAGGTTTAGTGTGTTTTCGATATGATCATTCAAAGTGAACATACCTGATGTGCCGCCATGAGGCGGGACCTCACTCACAGACCAGACTCACTATTTAGACAAACAAGGAGGCGGGAATGACGGGAAGGAATTTCGGTCTGGCATTTGTTATGATAGGAAGTGCGCTGATTCTGTCGGGAGGGATGGCATTTGCTGACGATGAGCCCCCCTTGCCTCCGGTTCCAGCCGAGTATGCCGACAAACATATGCCGGCGGGAGGGTGGACGGATCCTAAGGCCATCGAAGAAGGAGAGCAGATTTACAAGGGCGATGTGAATCCGAACGTCAACTGCGGCAGCTGCCACGGCAAGGACGGCACACCGGTCAAGAAAGGCGCGCGGGATATGCGTGATCCTAAAAATATCTGCCGTTGGTCCGACAGCTACTGGTTCTGGCGTATATCGGAAGGTATCCCGAAGACCAAAATGAAAGGTTTTAAGAATGCTCTGACGGAGGAGCAGATTTGGCATGTCATGGCGTTTGAGAACATGTTCTCGAACGGAGGTAAGCCGCACGATCACTCGTGTTATAAACCGTAAGCAGCTGGGTACTGACAATATCCTGGACCGGGGCTGCAACCAGTCGGTTTGTCCCGCGTCGTATGAGAGAAGACACTATTGGGGCAGTCCAAAATCAAAGGAGGCACCATGCCTATTAATTTTTCTCGTTGTGTGCGTACGGCCGGATTGGTCGGCGCATTTATCATGACTCCCTATCTCGGCATCCATGCCGGCGTGGTCTCGGCAGAGACCATCAAAGCCCAATTGGCGTTCGCACCCAATGTTCCCCCTCCCATCAAACGAACCGAGCCCGCCACGGTCCTCGTCAACTTGACAGCGGACGAGTGGACCGGTCCGCTGAGCGACGATAACAACTATGAGTTCTGGGGTTTTAATAAGCACACCCCAGGGCCCATGATCCGCGTCATGGTGGGCGATACGGTTGAAATCCGCATGAAGAACAACAAGGACAGTAAGGAATCCCACAATATCGACTTCCATGCGATCACGGGGCCAGGCGGTGGGGCGAGCCTGCTCAATAGCGAGCCAGGGCAGGAGAGCGGTGGAAGGTTTAAGATGATCATTCCCGGCATCTTTATGTATCACTGCGCCACCGCATCGCCGTCCATTCCCGAGCACGTTGCGAACGGCATGTACGGCACGATCGTCGTCGAGCCGGCGGGTGGGCTGAAGCCTGTCGACAAGGAGTATCAGATCACGCAAAGCGAGTTTTACACGAAAGAGGGTGCTGCGAAGGGCGAGACGCTGGAATTTTCGTACGAAGCTGGGTTAGATGAGCGTCCTTCCCATGTCGTCTATAACGGCCATGCGACTTCGATGGTCAAAACCCCCCTCAAAGCCAAGGCCGGAGAAACCGTTCGAATTTTCTTCACCAACGTAGGCCCCAACTTTGTCGACTCGTTTCAGCTCCTCGAGCAGCCGTTCGACAGAGTCTACACCGAGGGTTCCTTGACCGCACCACCGGCGGAAAATGTCAAGGTGACCAAGGTTCCTACTGGAGGCGCGGTGATGGTCGAGTTCAAAGTCAATAAGGCTGGCACCTATACCCTCGTTGACCCAGTGGGCAATCGAAAGGACCTCGGCGCCATGAGTCTGCTGAAGGTCGATTAAAGGATCCAGCCGACGAGGCCATCTACGAGCGTCATCAAAAATTAAAGGAGGCGTCATGCCTAAGAGTTTCTTACATAACATGCGTCATGCCGGAGTAATCAGTGCATTGGTCATGGCTCCGTGTCTCGCCATCAATGCAGGCCTGGCGTCGGCGGAGACTATCCAGGCCCAACTGCTAAAGGCACCCAAGGCCCCCCCTCCCATCACGCGAACCCAGCCCGCCACCGTCGTGGTCAACCTGGAAGCGTCCGAGTGGGTCGGTTTGATCAGCGATGATAATAGGTATGAGTTCTGGGGTATCAATGGCATAGTGCCGGCGCCCATGATCCGCGTCATGGTGGGCGATACGGTTGAAGTCAATTTTAAGAACAAGAGCGACAGCAAGCAAAGCCACAATCTTGATTTCGGCAAGGCGACTGACGGAGCCGCCCTGGTCAGCGCGGAGCCAGGGAAGGAAGCCAAGATATCGTTTAAAGCCACCAAACAAGGCCTCTTCGTCTATCAGCCCTCCACTGCGGCGCCGTACAGTATTCAACACCTGTTGAGCGGGATGTACGGCTTGATCTTGGTTGAGCCGGTCGGTGGGCTGAAGCCTGCCCAGCAAGAATACTACGTCATGCAGAGCGAATTTTACATGAAGGACGGGAAGAAGAACGACACCCTGCCTTTCTCGATCGACAAGGTCAAGGAGATGGATGCTTCGTATATCGTGCATAACGGCCACATGACCGCGTTGGTCAAGGTTCCACTCCGCTGTAAAGTGGGAGAGACCACTCGATGGTTCTACGGCAACGCAGGAGTCAACTTTGAGTCTTCGTGGCATGTCATCGGCGAAATGTTAGACCGGGTATGGCCCGCGGGTGACATGTCAAAAGCGCCGCTTGAATCTATCCAAAGCACCCTGGTGGGGACGGGTGAAGCGACCATCGGAGAATTTAAAGGCGAAATGCCCGGTACGTTTGTGTCGGTTGACCACTCGCTCTTCCGCACGGAAAAGGGCGCCCTTGGCTTGCTCAAGATCGATGGTCCAACCAATGCTGAACTCTTCAAGGGTCTGTAGCCATCTGAGGGGAGAGAGCAGGTACCGTCGCACGCAACCTACAATGGGGAGGGAGAGGCGAAACCTCTTCCTCCCCATTTTTATCATGACAGGACGTTCATCCACACCACGACGGGTGTCAGCAAGAAAATAAGAGGAGAATGGTTCTGCAGAAGGTATTGACAACGCAAAGAGGTTCCTGTTATTTAGCATGCGATTTACTCGACTAGGTTGAGAAAGATGTCCTATGCCGAGTCTTGGAATTCACGCGTTGGCACTCAGGCAGGAGGGGGCACCATTTCCATCTCAGCGGCTTCTGATTTGCGATTCACTATGACTTAGAACTTACACAGCATCCCTCGCTGTGTGATCGTCTTTCACGGGTCACACAGCAATCTGGCGGTGCAACAACATCACTTACAGGAGGGGCGACATGAAAAGCAGAAGAAGTAAATGGGTGGGCGGCATCGGCGCTGCGGGGCTGGTTGTCGGATGCCTGGGGCTGGCTGGTTTTGTTTTAGGAACAACAGCTTCTGACGCGCAAGCCGGTCCCTTGGCGGAATTCGAAGGCGGCAAGGCAGTGGCTCAGTCCGCGAGGTGGACCGTGCTCGAGTCCATGAATGGTGAAGCGGCGTTGGACAATGAGACGGGGCTGGTATGGGAGACCATCCCGCAGAGAGCCATGACGGTGTGGAAGAATGCCGCCGGGATCTGCGCGAAAAAGACCGTCGGCGGCAAGAAGGACTGGCGCTTGCCGTCGCTCAAAGAGTTGGAGACCCTGGCGGATCACACGATCTATCCTCCCCCCGCTCTCCCCCCTGGCCATCCCTTTTCCAACATCGAGTTGCATGGCTATTGGACGTCAACGGAACACGAAGAGTATCCCTTCAGCGCCTGGGACGTGAACTTCGACTATGGCATCATCGGGAACGATTTTAAGATCAACAAGAACTTTATCTGGTGCGTGCGCGATAACACGTAGGATCAGACGTCACGCGTAGAATGAACCGCCTTGCATCTGGTCACCCAGGTGCAAGGCGGTTCTACTTTGTGTGTGTGTTAGAGGTTGGGTCCGTACAGCCGGGCCGTAGTTGACCCGACCGTCTTGGTCTCAACCCGCTTATTCAAGGTCTCCCGCCATCTGACGGCAAGGGCTGGACAAGCAGCCAGGTGCTGAGCGGCGTGAAGATCATCGGTCTGCCGATGCATCGTATCGTTGGCTGCGGCCACGGTCCATTCTGGACAAGGACGTTCCACGAGGATCAGGCGTGACCCTGCTTGAATCGTTCCTTCTCTGAGGACACGGAAATACCATCCGGTTCGTCCGCTCTCTTGTACGCGAAGAGCCAGGTCCTTTCTGTGCCAACGACGTGCTAATTTCCAGCAGGGCTGTCGTGGTTGAGACACCTGAACGACTGCTGAGCCAATCTCGAACATATCGCCGAGGCAGACCTCGGTCTCACGCAGCCCTTCGGTCGTGAAATTTTCCCCAAACGACCCGAAAGGAAGTTCGGTCGCTCCCAGCACCTGTTGCCAGTAGGGGTAATGTTCGACCGGATAGACGTTGACGGCTTTTTCAGGGCCCCCGTGATTCTTGAGATCCGCCTGGCCGTCGCCGTCCAGGTTTGTGAGGCCCAGTCTGACAGGATGGGCAACAGGAAGCTTAAAGAAGCCGGTTGTCCACGGCTGATCCATTGGATGAGACGCGTCAGCCTGCCCAAGGGTCTGCGGCGTTCCAATCTGTACGGATATTAGTTGGCCTTCGAGAGTCGGTGTTATCATCGATGGTATTCTTTCTGAGGCAGGTTGGTAGGGACTCATCTTGCTCGCTCATAGCGCGTGAGATATCATGTCCGCACTGATCTTCTCACTCACTAGAACATTGCCTCCATGGATATACCACGTACCGTACCGTCAGACCAATTCAGCATACAGGCAATCTGGGGCCAGATGCTACGGCATTTCCCACATGCTGATGCCGACCCTGCCCATCGGACACGGGATTACGGTATCGCGGTGTTCACCTTCGTCTGCGTCAGCATCAGTGCTTTTTTTGAGATCAGCGGGAGCGTCGGCGCGCAGCAGGTCTTAGGCGCGGTGGCGTGGATATTCTTGATCGGGCTGTTATTAGGGGAGAATCGAGAAACCCAAGCCCAAGTCGTCATTGCGGTCATCTTTGCCACCGTCGGCGAACATTTTGCCTCATTGTATATGGGGGGCTATACCTATCGATTTGAAAACGTGCCGGCCTATGTCCCGCCAGGACACGGAATGGTCTATCTCACGGCCGTGGCGTTGGCACGGTCCGGATTCTTCGTGCGATATGCCAGAGGGATTACGGCATTTGTCATCGGAGTATGGGGGGGGTGGTCGCTGTGGGGGATCAGCGGATTCCCTCAGCAGGGAGACTGGGTTGGGGCATTGCTCTTTGGTATCTTTTTGGGGTGGCTTATCACCGGGCGGTCTCCGATGGTATATGTCGCGGCCTTTTTCATTACCACCTGGCTCGAACTTCTTGGGACGGCCGTCGGAGCATGGAAATGGGCCTCCATCGATCCGCTCCTTGGATGGCCTCAGGGCAATCCACCCAGCGGGGTAGGAGCCTGGTACTGTCTGGTCGATGCTGTGGCCATCGGCGGTGCGGCACCCATGCTGCGGGGAATCAAGCGCATCATGCACTGGCGGAGGCCATAACGCTTGTCAAACATCTAACCGGAGAATCAGCTGCAGAACACAGTGCCTTTCCGCTGCACCCTATGCCTCATTGAACCATATTCTTCAGCCCACAGTCCTTGGAACACCGGCGGTCGTGTCCGCATCCGATAGTTGGCGCCCGGACTGCAGCTGCTCATACACAGACGATTACCGCAGACGGCCACCATATAAGATGGGAGTCAGGGCCTGTATGCGCATAAAAAAACACCGGCCCGTCTTCCGTCTTGCGACGGGGACGGGCCGGTGTCTGCGAACCTATGTATGCTCGATTAGGCGCCCAGTCGTGTGAAGACCGGCAGCACTGGAGCCCAAACAGGATTAATCAACCGCTCGCCAGACTCGGTCCAGGACATCACAAGTCCCGCGAAGCGCTGATCCGGGTCGTGGAGAATGTCCACTAACCGCTGCACTTCCCAGAGGACATCTTTGGACTCGATATGGATATCAACCGTCTGGCCAGGCTGAATTGGAGCCTCGTTGTCCATCGTCAGCCCATCCGCTGCGACGAGCTCAGCGGGATAGTTGGGATCGAGTTTCGCTTTGCCGACTTTGTTCGTGAATCGGATGCCGGCAGTCGTAAACTCGCCGATGCTGACCGGCTGCGTGCCGTTGTTCGTCGCATGGATTGTCATGCGCAACGCGCGACCCGGAACATCGTACTCTGCATGGGTGACTTCAATCGACAACGGATTCGGTGTCACCGGCAGCGGCTTGATCTTGGTTTCACCGGCCTGGAGGGGCACGGTAACCGGATGCTGGGCATCGGCATTGAGATAGCCGATCGTCACCACTGTCACGATGAAAACGAGTAGGGCGATACCCACTTTTCGATCGACAGGATCAAGCAGGATTTCATCGCCATAGGCCGCCAAGACACGGGCCCGAATAAGGTACATCGGCCGGATCATGAAGAAACCGACCCAGAAGCAAGCCACCGCTGCCCAGAACAAGTGCCACATTACACCCGTGGCGGTTCCTTTGGTTTCTGAATCGAAGGTTTCACCGGTCAGTGTCTTGATGGGATTGGTGAAGTCTTCGTATCGTCCCTTGATGTCCATCCAGCCACCAGGACCGGCGATCGGACCTGCGTCCTTGACGGCGTACATCGGATGGATGTGATGGTGGCCAGGGAGGCGAGCCTTCAATTTCACCACGTATTCGTAGTCCCGTCCAATTTCCATCGGGCCGGCCACAAACATCGGGGTGCCGTTGACCTTTGAGCTCAACCGAACGAAGACGGAGCTTGGAGATCCGATGTTGATAAAGGTCCGGTTCGGCTTCACCACCGCACGAGGCCAGTCCTCGGATAAGTGAAACCTGCCACGCAGTTCCGTCACATCATTAACCGTCGTCGACTTCCCGACCCATTCCGTATCGTACCAATTGACGGTGCGCATACGCAGGAACGGTTCCTGCGAACGCTCACCGTGGGCGAAAGCTGGAGTAACATCCAGTATTGGCGTGGTCGCCAGCGTCGCCATTCCGCAGAATCCTAACATCCACAGTTTGAAGGCGTGTTTGGCGTTCATGCTTTCCCCCCAGTTGCTTTATTGCTGTGAGCTAAGGTGGCATACGCAAAAATGTCGTGAACCTTCGTGGTTCGCTGTCTGTCATCCGTCAGGTAGAAGTAGGCTGTGCAGAAGAACTTCCCGAACTGCCACCAAAGGACGTACATAAGTGAAGAAGCGAAGGCCGCGAAGAACGAGGAGATCATGGTGCTGTGTCCACCGAATGTGCGGAGCGATCCGACCTCGATCATGCGGATGTATTCAGGCGTCCCGGTGCGAACATAGGCAAAGCCCATGTAGTCCGCCCACGAGAGCAACGTACCGTCAATGACGACCGGCGTATGGCTGTAGGCGAAGATGGCCCAATTGGTCGGGTAAAACAGGATGGCGAACAGCCACGCCCCAATTACCGCTGTCAAGGTCCAATTCCTCGTCAACAACAGGACGATGTCCAACACGATCGCGCTGGGAAGCAGCGTGGAAGGCATCACGAAGTTATATGGATAATTGGACCACCACCACCAGGCGGCCCAGATGGTGACCCACTTCCCGGCCAGGAGTGCCAGAATGCAAATGGTCGCCCCAAATGGTTGCCGATAGTTGACCCAATTGTAATACTGGAGGGCAGCGCAGAAGGTAATGGCGGTGATCGGAGTCACGATCGGCCACCACTGCCGGTCCTTCCAGTCGATCCAGAAGTCCCAGTCACCCGCCAGAAGGTCAAAGTGCATGTGGAATGTGCCAACGATAGTGACGAACAGGATGGGAATAAAATAGATGTAGTCGATGTGCCTCGACATTGCGACGCCTTCCGGCGGCAATTTCGAAGCTTTAATGATTTCATCGGTTCTAAACATATCTAGCATCCTCCGTCATTCAGCCGACCGTAAGATTGATCTGAAGCTGCCCAACCAACCTTTCGACATCGACCTACGATTCATATGATTTGCCGTCCGTTTCATCTTCCAAGAATTAGTAGCCCGACTTGGCGTCGGGATTCACCTGACTGGAGAACGGATCCAGGATGCTCTTAGGCGCGTTGTTCCAGATCACGTCCGCCAGATTCGACATCCGGCTGACAATCTGCGCGGCCACACCG
>Ga0194121_10000724_pt1 | contig 57641 bp, 44 predicted proteins | sample TA2MahCa50mmetaG_FD_148609 | JGI IMG/M metagenome (GOLD analysis project Ga0194121, IMG submission 148609) | Freshwater microbial communities from Lake Tanganyika, Tanzania - TA2015020 Mahale Deep Cast 50m | ecosystem: Environmental > Aquatic > Freshwater > Lake | place: Tanzania: Lake...
CGCCGCGCGTTTGCCCTTGCCGAGCACAGGCAGCAACATCCCCGAAAGCGTGGCGATGATGGCGATCACCACAAGGAGTTCGATGAGCGTGAAGCCGTGGCGCGAAGGTCGCATCAGATGGCAGGGATGATGGGCGCGGGCCGCCGGTGATCAATCGAGCACGGGGTCGTTCAGTCGTTCGGACCCGTCGCGAAGCGTCTTGAGCGCGTCGAGTGCGGCCGCCGTCTCGGCGAGTTTCTTGCTCCGGCCGCGGCCGCGGCCGAGTTGGATGCTTCGATGCCAGACACTGCACTCGAACACGCGGTCGTGGTCCGGCCCTTCGGCAGACTCGGTGCGATACACGGGCGGTTCGTGGGAGCCGGGCTGGAGGAGTTCCTGAAGTTCGCCCTTGGGGTTGTCGATGGTGGGCAAACCGCCGAGCTGGCCCCAACTGTCCTGCAATTGCTCCAACAGCACGTTCCGCGCAGTTTCGAAATCAGAGTCAAGATACACGGCGCCGATGAGCGCCTCGAAGGTGTCGGCGAGAATCCGCGGCCGGTCGCGGCCGCCGTTGGCGTCCTCGCTCCGGCCCAAAATCAGGTGTTGGCCGAGGCCGAGTAGCAGCGCGAGGCTCGCAAGGGAACGCTCGTTGACCATCTGCGCGCGGGCCTTGGTCAGCGGGCCTTCTTCGAGCCGCGGAAATTTCCGGTAAAGCTCCGACGTGAGCGCAAGGCCGATGACGGAGTCTCCGAGGAATTCAAGCCGCTGGTTGTGCGGGGAGGCGCCGTCGCGCTCGTGCGCGACCGAGGGATGCGTGAGCGCCAGCTTGAGCAACTCCTGGTCGCGGAAGTGATGGCCGAGGCTGGACTGAAGGGCTTCGAGGTCGGGCACGGGCGGGCGGGTGCGGGTGTTGGAGCGGCGTCGGTTCAGGCGGGCGAAACGGCCGCGGCGGGCGTGGCTTCGGGCGACTCGGGGACCGCCGCCGTCACCTCCGCGGGAACGGGCGCGGCCGGTTCGTCGCGCTGTGCCATGAGGCTTGCGACCTGGCGCTGGACGTCTTGCAACTGGTCGAGGTGAAGATTCGGATCGGGGATGGTGAACAAGTCGCCGGATTTCGGGTGCTCGTAGTGGAAGACGCGCTGTCCGTTTTCATGCGACTGGGCCGTGACTTTGAGCAGCCGCTTGCGCTCGAGCATGACGGCGAGAATGTAGCAGACGGCGCGGTGCTGCGGATCGTTTTGCGTGGTGAGTTTGCGCAACAGGGTCTCCGCAGTCTCGCGCCGGATCGGATCCGGCGCCGCGGCTGGCGGCGCCTCGTAGATGCCCTGCCAGTGGGAGATGAAGCCCTTGCGGTCGGCCGCGCCCTGGCTGAACTGCCGCGTCCAGCACGGCTCGCAAATGTCCTGCCGCCGATACTCGCTCTGCGCGTCGTAAAGCAGCGTGTGGTAAGGCTGGGCGTCGGCAAACGGCAGCTCGCAGGCCTGGCAGGCGTGGGCGCGGGCTTGGAGATTCCAGTCGTTCATCAGGCTTGTGTCGCGCGCGGACGCGCTTAGGATGCGGACATTATTGCGATCGGCCTCCCGCGCGCAATCCCATTCAGGCCCGTCCGGATGCGGCCAGCCATCCGACCGCTGCGGAGCCGGGACGTTCGAAGCTCGCGCCCGGCCGAGGTTCACGCGTCACAACCCGACGCCCCAACGATGAAGTCCGAACTCGCCCGCAAGCTCTCGCAAGTCCGCTCACTGCTGCGGCTTCATCGGGCTGGAGCCGCGCTGATCGGTTTGCAACCCAACTTCTCGTGGCTCGCGTGCGGCGGCGAGGCGCACATCCCGTTGAACAGCGACCGCTCGTTCGGCCAGTTGATCGTCACACCGCGCGGGTTTTTCGTCTTCGCGAACCGCATCGAGATGCAGTGCCTTCTCGACGAAGTCGTGGCCGGCCTCGGCGCAATGCCGCTGCTCGCGGAATGGCACGACAACGCGGGCGCACTCAAGTTGCTCCGAAGCGTGGCCGATCCGCGGGAAATGATCTCGGATTGCGGCGAGTGGGGCACGCGCGCGCGTCCGGAACTATTCGCGCCGCTGCGCTGGTCGTTGCAGGACGCGGAAGTGAAACGCTACCGTGCGGTCGGGCGCGACGCCGAGGCCGCGATGAACGAGGCATGCCGCGCCTTGCAGCCGGGCCGCACGGAGTTCCAAATCGCGGGCGAGTTCGCCGCGCGTTGCTGGGACCGGAGCCTCACGCCCATCGTCGTGCTCGTTGCGACTGACGAGCGCATCCGCATGTATCGCCATCCCCGGCCGACGGCGAAGCGGCTGCGGCGACACGCGATGTTGATTCTCTGCGCGCGCCGACACGGGCTGATCGTGGCGCTCACGCGCATCGTGCACTTCGGCCGGCTGCCGGCGGACCTGCGGCGGCGCCACGACGCGGTCTGCGCCGTCGATGCGGCGCTGCACCTCGCCACACGAGTGGGAGCGCACGTCCGCGAGGTTTTCCGGCGCGGAGTCGAGGCTTACGCGGAACAGGGCTTCGCAGACGAGTGGCACCTGCACCACCAGGGCGGACCGTGCGGTTACCAAGGGCGTGATTATCTCGGGGGGCCGTCGGTCACGGGTGAAGTGCTCGTCAACCAGCCTTTCGCCTGGAATCCCTCGATCACCGGCACGAAGAGCGAGGACACGATACTCGCGACCCCAAACGGGCCCGTGGTCGTCACAGCCGCGCAAGATTGGCCGATGGTCCCGGTCTCCACGGGCGGCAAGTCGTGGACGCGCCCGGACATCCTGGTGCGATAACGCATCGAACCTCCATCGACGCGGATGAGCCTCGCCAGTTTCATCTCGAAGATCACAGGGATCGTCTGCCTGCGCGACCGGCTGCCCCATCCGCGCGGCGCGATCACGCTTGAACTGAAGGGCTACTCGCAGGTGGATGACTTCAGTTGCGGTGCCGTGGCCGGCTGGACCGTCGTGGAGGCGTTTGATGCGAGGCGGAGTTTCCGCAAATTCTACGACGACGCGGCGCCGCACCCGAAGCGCGGCGTCTCCACGCCGCGGTTGGCGCGCGCGTTGCGCGAGCACGGGCTGGGCGTGATCCAGTTACGACACCGGATTTCGTTTGGACGGCTGCGGCGCGCGATTGATGCGGGCTTCCCGGTCGTGTGCTGCGTGGACCACGACAAGCGCGACGGCGACCAGCACTGGCTCGTGGCGTATGGCTACCAGTCGCGGCCGGCGCGGGTGTTTGTGGCGGGGAATGGCTGGCTTCACCTTCTTGGCTCAAGCCTCGTCGGCGAGCACGTGCTTTCACGCCGCCGCTTCGAGAGGATGCGCGTTACAGGCGCGCTCGTCTGCCACAGCTACGCCCGGGATGGCGCGGAGTTGGGCCTGCCTCAAACACGCTGACACCGCCCGCCACGCGGACGCGGATCAATTCCCCCGGCGCGGCGAACATATGGCGGCAACCCGGCAGGCGTCGGCCACGACCGCAAGGCGCGCGAGAAAACTCTCCCGTTCGGACACGGGCAGCACGGAAAGCACTTGAGCCTGCAACTCGATGGCGATGCTGCGGAGTTGCTCGTATTTTCTGCGGCCCGCGGGCTTGGCGCGGAGCCGGTAGGCGCGCTTGTCCGTCTCGTGCGGCTTGCGATCCACCCAGCCGGCCTGCTGCATGCGCGACACAAGCGACGCGATGGTGTTGGGGTCGCTGGACATCGCGCGCGTCAGGTCGCCCTGCGTCATGCCCTTGGCGTCGCCCTCGATGAGGCAGCGCAGCGCGGTGAACTGGTCAGGCGTGGCGCCGGTGTGGTGGATTCGGCGGCGGAAGGCCTGGTTGAGCCCATACCAGGCGCGGCGAAGCAGCGGCGGAATCCGCCGGCGTTCGGGTGAGTCGATGGGCAGGGCATCCACGGATGCTGAATAGTCGCGGTCAGGCATAAGTCAACAAGTGCAGGCGCGATGATACGTGTAGGTAGTAACTGGTTGCAATCCTTTTGCCGCGGCCTGATAGTCCGCCGCAGCCGGCCGGGAAAAAAGTTGTCAGCCTGCGGTGGTTTGGACAGCCTGCCGGTTCGCTGCGCCACCTACGAACCGAATCCCACATGAACAGGACCTTGCCGCCCGCCCTCGCCGCCGCTGGATTGATCATCGCCGGGGCCCTCGGCCCGGCCCGGTGCGAAGCGCAGGCCGCGCGAGGCTGGCTCGCATGGCGCGGGCCAAACCAGAACGGAACTTCCGCCGAGAAAAATCTCCCCGCCTCCATCGACCCGAAGAAGCCGCTGTGGACGGCGGACTTCCCCGGCCAGTCCGCGCCGGTCATCGCGAATGGCAGGCTCTACATCATGGGCTACCTCGGCGAGGGTGCCGAGTTGCAGGAGGGGGTCGCGTGCTTTGACGCGGAGACGGGACGGAAGCTGTGGGAGAAGCGGCACACGGACTTTCTCAGCGACACCATCTATCTCCGCTACGCGACGAGCAGCCCGGCGGTGGACCCGGAGACCGGCAATGTCTACTCGCTCGGCACGCAGGGGATACTCGCGGCGCACACGGCCGACGGCAGGGACCTGTGGAGCTACTCGATGATGGAGTCGTTCGGCCGGCTCACCTTTCCGAACAGCCGCACGGCGTCGCCGGTGATTGATCGCGACCTTGTCATCGTGCGCGGCATCACCTCGAACTGGGGCAATCAAGGCGCGGCGGGCGACCGGCTCTACGGCTTCGACAAAAAGACCGGCCAGGTCGTGTGGGCTTCGTGGTCCGGCGAGCGGCCGAAGGACAACTCCTTCTCGCACCCGTATCTCACATGGTTCCGCGGCAAGCGCGTTTATGTCACGGCCACGGGCGATGGAAACGTCTTCTGCGCCAACGCCCGCACCGGCGAGCCGCTGTGGCGCGTGCCGCTGTTCGCCTCGGGCATCAACGCCACGGTGCTGGTGCACAATGACGACAAGGTCGTGGCCATCTACGGCACGCCTTACGAACCCGGCCAGATGGTTTGCGTGAAGATTCCCGACGTCGAGCCGGCTTCCGCGACGAATGCGCCCGTGGTCGTCGAACGGCAGACCGTCCAGCTTTGGGCGACCGACAAGATCAGCACATCCACGAGTCACCCGATCCTCGTCGGCGACCGCATCTACGTGGTTGCGGAAAAGGGCGACCTCTTCTGCGTGGACGTGAACACGGGCAGGATTTTCTGGAGCCTCAAACTCGGCATCGAGCAACGCAACGCCGGGCTGGTTCACGCCGACGGAAAACTCTATGTGCCGATGCTTGACGACCCCGCGAGCAAGGCGGCGGGAGATTCCGAGGCGGGCACCACGGGCGCGTTCTACATCATCCAGCCGTCGGACAAGGAGGGGAAGATCCTCTCGCACGTGCCGCTCGACGGCCGGTGCTTCGGCACGCCGTCGGTCTTCAACGGCAAGATTTACATGCAGACGACGCGCAAACTTTACTGCTTCGGCAAGACGGGAAACAACCCCGGCCTCGCACCCGAGCCCCCGCCCGAGAAGTGGCCGGTTCCAGGCCCCGCCACGCAATTGCAGGCGGTTCCCGCCGAGGTCGTGTTGCATCCCGGTGAGACGGCGGCCTTTCGCGTCCGATCGCTCGACAGGAACGGCTTCGTTGTGCAGGACAACCTCGACCCGAAGTCCGTGAGCTGGACCAATTACATCCCGCCGACCGCGCGCGTGCGGTCACTGATGAAAGGTTCATTCAACGCCGCAGGGCAACTCGTCGCCGGGAAAGATGTCACACCGAGCGCCGGCGCCTTCATGGGCACCCTGGGCAACCTCCACGGAACCATCCGCGGCCGCGTGCTGCCCGGGCTCCCGATCCGTGAGGACTTCGAGACGTTTGCCCTCATCGAAAAACACGAGACCGAGGAAGGCGTGAACTTCGCGTATCCACCGCTGCCGTGGATTGGACCGCGATTCAAGTTCGAGGTCCGGCAGGCCGGCGACACGAAGGCCCTCGTCAAGGCCATCGACAACAAGTTTTTCCAGCGTGCGACGGTCTTTCTCGGCGAGCCGACCATGAAGAACTACACCGTGCAGACCGAAGTGATGAGCGAAGGCCGGCCGCGCAAGATGTCGGAGGTCGGCCAGGTCAACCAGCGCTATCTCATTTTGCTCAAGGGCAACTCGCAGGAAATGGAGATCAACTCCAACCAGGAACGCCTCAAGGTCGCCACGTCCTTCGCGTGGAAACCGAACCAGTGGTATGTGCTCAAGTCGCGCGTGGACTTGAAGCCCGACGGTTCCGGCATCGTCCGCGCCAAGGCCTGGCCTCGCGGCGAGCCCGAGCCCGCGGCGTGGACGCTCGAAGTCCCGCACAAGATCGCGCACACCAGCGGCTGCCCCGGGCTCTACGGATTCGCACCGCAGGACATGCGCGTGTTCATCGACAACATCAGCGTCACCGCCAACTAGGTTCGGGGCGTCCACCACTCCGCATTCACCAGCCATGAAATCATCCGCACTCATCATCGCCACACTCGTGTTCGTCGCGGGAGCCAGCGCACAGGATTGGACCCAATGGGGCGGCTCGCAGCATCGCAACATGTATTCGCCCGCAAAGGGCCTGCCCGGAATCTTCGACCCCGGCAAGATGAAGAAGAACAGCGACGACGTGGACCTCGCCGGGGCGAAGAACGTCAAGTGGGTCGCCAAGCTCGGTTCGCAGACCTACGGCAACGTCACCGTCGCCAACGGCCGGGTTTACATCGGCACCAACAACGATTCGCCACGCGATCCGCGGCACCTCGGCGACCGGTCCGTCCTCTATTGCCTCGACGAGAAGACCGGCGCTCTCATCTGGCAACTCGTCTGCCCCAAGCTCAAGTCCGGCAAGGTCAACGACTGGGAACGCCTTGGCATTCTCTCTTCCTCCACCGTCGAGGGAGACCGCATCTACGTCGTCACCAGCCGGTGCGAAGTCCTCTGCCTCGACGTGCAGGGACTCGCCAACGGCAACGACGGCCCTTACAAGGACGAGGCGAAGTATGCGGTGCTCGACACCGTCGGCGCCGACGGCAAACCCCTCGCGCCCGTCGAACCCGGACCGAAGGACGCGGACATCATCTGGCGATACGACATGATGGATGACCTTGGCGTCTTCCCGCACAACGCCTCGAACTGCAACATCCTTATCATCGGGGACATCATTTACGTTTGCACTTCCAACGGTCAGGACTGGTCGCACGTCAACATCCCCGCGCCGCTCTCCCCAAGCTTCGTCGCGCTCAACAAGAAGACCGGTGAACTTGTCGGCGAAGACGACGCAGGCATCAGCAAGCGCATCTTCCACGGGCAATGGAGCTCGCCCTCGACCGGCAGGGTCAACGGCCGCGACCTCGTCTTCTACGGCGGCGGCGACGGCTGGTGCTACGCGTTCGATGCCAGGCCCGTGAAGCAGGGCGAAACAAGCTTCCTCAAGACCGTTTGGAAGTTCGACTGCAACCCCCCCGAATACAAGACCGACAAGGACGGCAAGCCGTGGAAGTATCCCGCCGCCGAGGGCCCGAGCGAGATCATCGCCACACCGGTCTTCTACAAGAACCGCGTCTACATCGCCACGGGGCAGGACCCGGAGCATGGCGAAGGCGTCGGCCACCTCGTCTGTCTGGACGCCACGCAGACCGGCGAAATCAAGAAGCCGGTCTGGAGCTTCAAGGGCATCAAGCGGAGCATGTCCTCTGTGTCCATCGATCCCGCCACGGGGTTGCTCTTCGTGGGCGACTTCTCCGGCTTCGTCTATTGCCTCGACGCGGAGACCGGCCAGCATCACTGGACCTACGACATGAAGGCCCATCTTTGGGGCAGCACGCTCGTGGCCGATGGCAAGGTTTACATCGGCGATGAAGACGGCGACTTCGTGGTGCTCGCCGCGAACAAGGGCGTGCCTGTGCCCGCAAAGTCCCAGAAGAAGGGCGGCCCAGCCATCATGGCTCAAGTCATCAGCCAGACCAACCTCCTCGCGCCCATTTACTCCACGCCCATCGTCGCGAACGGCGTCATTTACCTTTCGACCCAATCCCACTTGTTTGCCCTCCACGACTCCGCCAAGGCCAACGCGCCCAAGCCGTAGTCGCGCACCGCTGCCGCATTTCTCCAAACCCGCACTCGCACCTCATGGCAACAACCGACTCCAACAACCTCATCCACCAGGCCCAGGCCCAACTCGACTCCCACCTCCGCGACATCCTTGCATGGCATTTCAGCCCCGACACCGGTTGCCCCTACTGGCTCGACTGGGCGAAGAAGAACTTCGACCCCCGCCACGAAGTGAAGTGCATGGCCGACATGCTCAAGTTCCCGCACTTCCAGGACGAGGCACTGCGTGACCTCGAGCCCGAGGTGTGGGTGCCCGCAGCCTTCAAGGGCAAGCCTTACAACATTTTCGAAACCGGCGGCACCACCGGCATGCCCAAGCAGCGCATCGGCTGGAACGACTACAAGACCGACTACGAGGAATTCAGCGGGAAGGTCAACGACGAGCATTTCCCGCGCGGCAAGGCGTGGATCATGGTCGGCCCCACCGGCCCGCGCCGGCTTCGCCTCGCCATCGAGCACCTCGCCAACTTCCGCGGCAGCTCGTGCTACTTCGTGGACCTCGACCCGCGCTTCGTGAAGCTCGTGCTCGCGAACAAGCAGTTCGACGTCGCCAAGCAATACATGGCCCACGTCGTCAATCAGGCCGTCACCATCATGAAGCACCGCAAGATCAGCGGCCTCTTCACAACGCCCAAGCTCCTCGAGGCACTCGCCGAGCAGGTGAATCTCTTCGAGCTTGGCATCCGCGGTGTCTTCTGCGGCGGCACCTCCATGTCGCCGCAATACGTCCGCTTCCTCATCGAGGAAGTGCTCGAGAACAAGATCGGTTTCTACCCGACCTACGGCAACACGCTCATGGGCCTCGCCGCCAGCGTGCCCATCACGAAGGAGGACAACTACTCCGTCACCTACTACGCGCCGCAGCCGCGCGCTTCGCTGCGCATCGTGAATCCCAAGCAGACCGGCCAGACCGTCGGCTACGGCGAATGGGGACGCGTGGAGCTCACCACGCTCACGAAGGAGTTCTTCATGCCGCGCTTCCTCGAGCGCGACGAGGCCATCCGCCGCCAACCGCGCGCGCCGTATGCGTGGGACGGTGTCGGCGACGTGCGGCCCTTTGGCGCGATGGAGAAGACCATTGTTGAGGGCGTTTACTGAAATGCCCTTCCACATCAATCGACTCGCAAGACCTGAAGAACGACGCCGGCTACATCGACGTCGTGCTGGAAAACGACCAGCTCCTCCGCGACTACCTGCAATTCCTCGAAGTCAGGGCGTGCCCGCGCGTGCCCACAGGCTCTCCGATCCGGCCCATCCTTCCGACAGCGCCGGCGAGTTCCCCATCAACTTCGCCGAAATCTCCGCCATGACCATCCGCGCCGCGTAGAGCAACCCACAGCACACAGCCCGTCATCGCGACCTGCCCAGCGCGGGAGAACGGCCCAAGGGAGACCACCTCGGATTCAGCAACCCATTCCAAATCACGCACCAACAATCCGACAACAAATCATGACACCCGTCCCCCACATCCCCGCGCTCCGCTTCGGCCGCGCATACGAGAGCCTCGACAAGATCAACGTCCACGACCATCGCACCGGCGAGGTCAGGGCCACCGTCAGCCAGGTCAACAGCGGCATCGTCCGCAAGGACCTCGCGAAAACCCCCACCGCCCGCGCCGCGCTGAAGCGACTCACCACCGCCGAGTTGCTCGACATCTGCGCGCGCGCCGGCGAGCAATTCCTCGAATCCACGCTCCCCCTCGGCGACGGCCACACCCAATCGCCGCAGCAATACCTGGAGACGCTTTCCGCCACGAGCGGACTGACGCACGTCATGGTCCGGCGAAACATGCAGAAGATTTTCCATTCGCTCGCGAACATGAAGACCGTGCTCAACGGCCTCACGCGCGGGCTCGACCGGCACATCCTCGACCGGGGCCACGGCGAGCAGTCCGGCACGCCGTGCAGTTACTACGCCACCACGCAGGCGCTCGGCCTCGTGATGCCGAGCAACTCGCCCGCGGTCAACTCGCTCTGGCTTCCGAGCATCGCGCTCAAGATTCCCGTCGTCCTCAAGCCCGGCCGCGACGAGCCATGGACCCCCTTCCGCCTCCTTCAAGCGTTCATCACCGCCGGCGCGCCCGCGGCGGCGTTCGGCTTCTATCCCACCGACCACGAGGGAGCCGCGACAATCCTCAACGGTTGCGGCCGCGCCCTTGTCTTCGGCGACAAGACGACGATGGCGCATTACACGAACAACCCCGCCATCCAGCTCCACGGCCCCGGCTACAGCAAGATCCTCATCGGCGACGACCAGATCGAGCGCTGGCCCGAGTTCCTCGACGTGATCGTGACCAGCATCATGGAAAACGGCGGCCGCAGTTGCATCAACGCCTCCGCCATCCTCGTCCCAAGATACTCCGCCGAAATCGCCGACGCCCTCGCGCAACGCGTTGGCCCCATCGCCCCTTCCCGCGCCGACGACGAACACGCGCGCCTCTCCGCCTTCGCAAATCCCCGGATGGCCGATGCAATTGACGCGCAGGTCGAAGCCGACTTGAGAATCCCCGGTGCCACCGACGTGACCTCGAAGCACCGCAATGGCGCGCGCAAGGTCGAGTTCGAGGGCGGCACCTATCTGCGCCCGACGATCGTGCACTGCGACTCCTTCGCGCACCCGCTGGCGAACCGCGAGTTCATGTTCCCCTTTGCCAGCGTCACGCAAGTGCCACAATCCGAAATGCTCGCGCGCATCGGCCCGTCACTCTCCGTGAGCGCGATCACCAAGGATCCCGCGTTTACCGCGCAACTCCTCGACTCGCCGCACATCGAGCGGCTCAACCTCGGCCCCGTGTCGACGTTGAAAGTCTCGTGGGACCAGCCGCACGAGGGGAACATGTTCGAGTTCCTCTACAAGCGCCGCAGCATCGAGCGCGGGTGGTGAGAATCCCGCGGAGTGTCGCGCCACTTTCGCGCCGCTTGCGGGTTGAAACTTGAACAATTTAAACTCGCCGCCCGTCACTCAACGCGCATGACACCCTTCGACCACCAGCCGCGCACGCGCCTCATCTTCGGCACCGGCTGCGTGGATCGCGCCGGCGAACTGGCCCGCGAACTCGGTGCGCGCAAGGTCCTCCTCGTCACGGACAGCGGCCTGGTCGCCGCAGGCCACGCGGGCCACGTCCGGGGCGCGATCGAGAAAGCCGGCCTCGGTGTCGCGGTATTCGACAAGGCACTGGAAAACCCCACCGCCCGCTGCGTGGACCAGTGCGCGGCCGTCGCCAGGGACGCGGGCATCGACACGATCATCGGCCTCGGCGGCGGGAGCGCGATGGACACCGCGAAGGGCTGCAATTTCATCCTCACCAACGGCGGCCGGATGCACGACTACTGGGGCCACGGCAAGGCTTCGAAGCCGATGCTGCCGCTCATCGCCATCCCGACCACCGCAGGCACGGGCAGCGAGATGCAGTGTTACGCGCTCATCGCCGACGAGCACACGCACCAGAAGATGGCCTGTGGCGACCCGAAGGCCGCGGCGCGCATCGCCCTCCTCGACCCGTCGCTCACGGTGTCGATGCCCCGGCGCGTCACCGCGTGCACGGGCATCGACGCGATCGCGCACGCCGTCGAGACCGTCGTGACGACGAAACGCAACCCGCTCTCGCTCATGTACTCGCACGAGGCGTTCAAACTCTGCGCCAGCAGCTTTCCACGCGTGATGAAAAACCCAAGGGACATCGAGGCCCGCGGGCGCATGCTTCTCGGCGCCGCCTTCGCGGGCACGGCGATCGAGAATTCCATGCTCGGCATCGCTCACTCCCTCGCCAATCCGCTCACTGCGCACTTCGGCATCGTCCACGGGCAGGCCGTCGGGATGCTGCTTCCGCTCGTGGTGCGCTTCAACGCGAAGGAACCCGCCGCGCTCCATGCCTACGCCGAGCTCGCCTCCTCCGTGGAACTCGCACGCGTGTCCGATGGGCTCGCCTCCGCGCTCGAATCCCTCATCTCGCGCCTCGAATCCCTGCTCAATCTCGCCGGGATGCCGCGCTCGCTCGGCGATTGCGGCGTGGACGCTTCCAAGGTGAAACTCCTCGCCGCGGAGGCCCAGCGCCAGTGGACCGCGCAATTCAATCCCCGCGCGGCGACCCTCGAGGACTTTGTCGGCCTCTACGAGGCGGCGTTCGAGCGGAGAAGCGACGGCGACCTGGTGTAGCCTCGAGCCGGTGCCGACCAGTGCGGCGCGATTTCAGCGCGGGCCGTTGGTATCGCGGATTTCGGTCATTTCCCGCAGCAGCCGATACTTCAACGCCACTTCCGCCGCGGAAAACTTCGCGATGCGCCAGCCCTGCGCGCCGTCGAGAAATCCGCGCTTGAGCACGTAGCCGCGAAACCACCGGAACGCCGCGTGCGTTGACGACGCGAGCCGGCCGCACGACTTGCCGGCCTCGAACTGCGTCTCGGCCCACAGCCGCGCATACTTTTCGCAGCGCGCCCAATGGTCCGCGGCGTCGCGGAACGAGTGATGATACAAGTCGCCCGCGAGCGGGAGCGCCGGGCCGTCGAGTTCGAGGCGCTCGTGGACTTTCCCGCCGGCGAACCGCGCGCGGTCGCGGCGGAACAGCCGCACGAGCCGGTCCGGATACCAGTCGCCGTGGCGGATCCACCTGCCCTCATAAAGAACGCACCGCGGCATCTCATAGCCGCAGACGCCCGCCGGCGGTTCGTTGCGCCGGATGGCTCCGACCTCCTCGCGAAGCAGGGGCGAAAGCTCCTCGTCCGCGTCGATGCTGAACACCCACTCGTTCGCCGCGAGCGACAGCACCATGTTCTTCTGGCCGACATAGCCGAGCCACGCCTGCCGCTCGAACCGCGCGCCACACTCGCGCGCGATGCGCTCCGTGCCATCCGTGCTGCCCGAGTCGAGCACCACGATTTCATCCGCAAGGTCCGCGCAACTCCGCAGGCAGCGCGGGAGATTCTGCTCCTCGTTGAGCGTGATGAGGCAGAAGGAGACTTTCATGCGCGCTTCTCCCGAGTCGCGAGTTCGAGGATGGCAAGTGTTTCCGCGACGTTTCGATCGAGGCCGAGTGCGCCGACGTCCGGGCATGATGCCGGCGCATCCCGTCCGCTCCAATGCATGATGGCGCGCACCAGCGCGGGGATGTCGTCCGGCGTGGGCAGCACCGTGCCATTCACCCCCTCTCGGATCCATTCCGCCGCGCCATTTTGGGAGCAGGTGACAACGGGCAATCCAGCCGCGAGAGCCTCCGCGCAGACATTCGCTGATGGCTCGTAAACGGGCACGAACGCGAACAGATCCGCGGCTGCAAATGCGTGCTCCACGTCGGTCATCGAGCTGGCGAAAATGACGGTGGGCGGACTGCCCGCCGGCGGTGTTCCCTTGCCGACGACGAGGAGCCTTGTCGTGGCGGGCAATGACCGCATCGCCTCGATCAAGTAACGCAGTCCCTTCCGCTCCCACCCCGAGCCGACAAAGAGCAGCAGGAACTCGTCGTCATTCACGCCGAAGCGCGCGCGCGTTTCGGCGCGTTTGCCGCTGCGAAATCGCTCCACGTCCACGCCGTTCCGCACGAGGTGGATTCGTTCCGAGGGAAACTTGAAGTGCTCGAGTATCTCCCGTTTCACCATCTCGGAGTTGACGATGATGCGCCGGGTGTTGGCCGGGTCAAAGGTCTGCGCCTCGATTGCCATCATGTTTCGATGGAACGCGCCCCGGCCGATGAACGGCCGCTTCCACCACGGAGCAAACTGGCGCCGTCGCTCGAGCCACACGCGGTGCACGCCGTCGCCGGCGCGATACACGTCCTGCTTGAGCGTGCGTTCGAGGCTGAACACGCAGTCGAACGATTCGCGCGCCATGGCGTCCTCCACAGCATGGGCAAACCGCGCCGGCTTCTCCGCACGCGAACCGCTTACGGGCACCCGATGAAGCGTCACGCCCCCGGCCGCGCCGTCCCACGACTCGGCAAACAGGTGCGGCTCATGTCCCGCCGAGGCCAGCGCGGTCAGGAGGCGCTGCACATACAACTCCGCGCCGCCCGTCGCGGAAAACTGCCTCCGGATCAGCGCGAGCTTCATTCGTGGTTCTTCCCGGCGCCGGGCGTTCGGGGCGAGCAGTTCCAGATCAGATCGAGCGCGAACAGCGCGCGAATCCGGAAGGGCAGCCATGGAAACACCGGGATGCCCGTGCTGCCGCCGCCGAGCAGGTGGCCGGAGACGGGGTGAATCGCAATCCGGTCGAAGTGCGTCGCGAGCTCCTTGCGGAGCAGCGCGTGCGAATACGAGCGCAAATGTGACGGGTCGGTCTCGAAAGGACTGCCGAGCGCGAACTTAATCCGGTTGCGCAGCCGGAACGCGTTGGGCACCGATCCGATGTGCCGGCCGCCCGGACGCAGCACGCGCGCAATTTCCCCGAGCGCCTTCTGCGGAAATCGCACGTGCTCCATCACCTCGGAGAACACGACCACATCGAACGAAGCGTCCGCGAACGGCAGCGGTTCCACATCGACATCCACCCACCGGCCCTTGAGCCCGAGGCGCTGTTCGAACAACTCGAGCGCGTTCCGGTCCACGTCCACGCCCGTGACGCGATTCCCCGCGGCGAAGTGCTGGGTGAGATTGCCCGCGCGGCAGCCGACCTCGAGCACGTCGCCTCCCGTGCCGACCAGCCGCACAATCGTGTCACGCCGCGCCGCGCCGCCGTAGAAGTAATCGTATTTGCCGCGGCTCTGGTGCGCCTCGTAAAAGGCCGCGACCTGCTCCTTCGGGCTCTGCTGCATGGCGTGATGATTCAACAAGGACCGTGCCGAGGGAAGCCAAACGTCCGCGAAACGGGCCGGCGCGAAACCGCTTTGACCGCTGCCTCCGGTCTGCGATGGTTCGCGCGGTTCACGACGAAATGCCAGCCAGCATCGACCACGAAACGAAGTGGAACGCTGCCGCGTTCGTGGCCGCGATCCTGCCGCTGTTCGCTAGCGCCGCGCTCGCCCAGGGCCAGCCACCCCCGGCTCCCGGCGGCGTGCGCCCAAAGTTGTCGGACGGCGTGTTGTTCATCCCCGCGGGTTTCAAGCCCGGCAACGACGGCGGATTCGAACTCACGCTGCACCTGCACGGCGCCCCGGCCACGGTTGAGAAAAACTTCGTCGCGGCGAAGCGACCCGGTGTGCTCGCCAACGTGACGCTGCCCGGGCTCTCCTCGGTTTACACGGAGCGGTTCAAGGACACGAATGCGTTCTGGCGCGTATTGCGCGACACCGAGTCGGCCGTGAAATCGGCGGCGACAAACCCGGCGGCGCGCGTGGGCCACGTCACGGTCACTTCGTTCAGCGCCGGATTCGGCGGCGTGCGCGAGATGTTGAAGGATCCCGCCATCTTCGCGCGCATCGATGCAATCGTGATGGCGGACTCGGTTTACGCCGGCTTCACCGGTGACGCCGCGGAGCGAAAGGTGAACCCGGCGAACATGGAGGGATTCGTCCGCTTCGCGCGTGACGCCGCGGAAGGGCGCAAGCAGCTCATCATCTCCCACACGCAACTGCACACGCCGACCTACGCAAGCACGGTCGAGACCGCCGACTACATCGTCGCGCAACTCGGTGGCAAGCGGGAGTTCCTCGATGGCGAAGACTGGCCGGGCGGGCTTCGGTTGCGGTCTCGGTTTGCAAAGGGGCGCCTGGAAATCTTCGGCTTCGCGGGTGACACGGGCGAACACCACATGCAACACCTGCGCCAGCTCGCGGTGTTCCTCGAACGGTTGAAGTGATCCGGCAACGGATCGTCACGCCAGCACGGGCTTCACGATTTGGGCCTCGTGTTCCACGCCGGTGAGGCGGTGATCGAGGCCTTGGAACTTGAACGTGAGCCGGCGATGGTCCACGCCCATCAGGTGCAGGATGGTGCCGTTGAGGTCGCGCAAGTGAACGGGGTTCTCGACGATGTTGTAGCTGAAGTCGTCCGTCTCGCCATAGACCACGCCGCCTTTCACGCCGCCGCCGGCCATCCACATGCAGAAGTTCCGCGGATGATGGTCGCGGCCGTATTGGTCTTTCTTGAGCGTGCCCTGCGAATACACGGTGCGCCCGAACTCGCCGCCCCACACGACGAGCGTGTCCTTCAACAGACCGCGCTCCTTCAAATCCGTGAGCAGCGCGTAGCACGGCTGGTCACTGTCGTTGCACTGGCTCTTGATGTCCTTCGGCAGGTTGCCGTGCTGGTCCCAGCCGCGGTGGAGGACCTGCACCACGCGAACGTCGCGCTCGGCAAGCCGCCGCGCGAGCAGCGCCGCGTGGGCAAAGGTGCCGGGTTTCGTCACCTCGGGGCCGTAGCGTTCGAGGATGGGCTTGGGCTCCTTCGAGAGGTCCACAAGCTCGGGCACGCTCGTCTGCATCCGGAAGGCCATCTCGTATTGCGCGATGCGCGTGAGCGTCTCGGGGTCGTTGTAGCGGTCGTGGTTCAACTGGTTGAGCTTGCCGAGGCCGTCGAGCAGCGCGCGGCGGTTCGCCGGTTCGACACCGGGCGGGTTTTGGACGAAGAGCACCGGGTCGCCGCCGCTGCGGAGCGCGACGCCGTTGTGGCGCGTGGGCAGGAAGCCGCTGTTCCACATGCGCGTGAAAAGCGCCTGCGCCGCCGCGCCGCTGGACCAGCTCGGCGTGAGCACGACGAAGCTGGGCAGGTCGTTGTTTTCGCTGCCGAGCCCGTAGCTGAGCCAAGAGCCGAGGCTCGCGCGGCCGGGCACCTCGCTGCCGGTCATCACGAAGGTGCACGCCGGGTCGTGGTTGATCGCCTCCGTGTGGATGCTGCGGAGGACAGCAAGATCGTCGGCGACCTTCGCCGTCCACGGGAGCAGCTCGCTGACCCACGTGCCGCATTGGCCATGTTGCGCGAACTTGAACATCGAGGGCGCGACCGGCAGGCGCGCCTGGCCGCTGGTCATCGTGGTGATGCGCTGGCCCATGCGGATCGAATCGGGCAAGTCCTTGTCGAAGTTCGCCTCGAGCTTGGGCTTGTAATCCCACATGTCGATCTGCGACGGCCCGCCGTTCATGTGCAGGTAAATCAACCGCCTGGCCTTCGGCGCAATGTGCGGCAAACCGGCGAGCGCGGGATGGACACGGGCGATGCCGTTCTTCTTCGTGGCTGCGGCGAGCGGTGATTCCATCGTCGCGAGCGCGATGGCGCCTGCGCTCAGTCCCGCGCTGCGGAAGAACTGACGGCGCGTGTGATGGGCGAGGTAGTCGTTGAGAGGGCTCATGGGAAAGTGTTCAGTTCTTTGTCACGGCTTCGTCCAGATTCAACAGCATGTTCGCCACGAGCGTGTAGGCGGCGAGCTCGGCGGGGTCGAGCGCCTCGTCGGGCTTGGAGTCGCCGAAGGTGATGAGCTTCTTCGCCGCGTCGGGGCTTGCCTTGTAGCTCGCAAGCTGGCCGAAAAAGGTGTCGTAGAGCACGGCGAGCTCGGCCTTCGTCGGCGCGCGCGAGGTCGCGAAACGGAACGCCCACGCGATGCGGTCGCCCGTGGTCGCGCCGCCTTCCTTCATCATCCGCTGGCCGAACGCCCGCGCAGCCTCGACGTATTGGATGTCGTTCAGCAAGTTCAGGGCCTGAAGCGGCGTGTTGCTGCGCTCGCGTCGCACACAGAACTGCTCGCGGCTCGGCGCGTCGAAGGTCGTCATCGCCGGCGGCGGCGCGGTGCGCTTGTAGAAGGTGTAGAGGCTGCGGCGATACAAGGCGTCGCCCGTGTCGCGTTTGTAGGTCTTGGTGTTGCTGCCCGAGTAGGCGACGGGCTCCCAGATGTTGTCGGGCTGATAGGGGCGCACGCCCTTGCCGCCCATCGTGGGCACGAGCAGGCCGCTCACGTAGAGCGCGGTGTCGCGGATGACCTCGGCGTCGAGGCGGAAGCGCGGGCCGCGTCCGTAGAGCAGGTTCTCCGGGTCGGCGGCGAGCAGCTTTGGCGTGGCTTTCGAATCCTGCCGGTAAGTCGCGGACATCACGAGCATCTTCACGAAGCGCTTCGTGTCCCACGACTGCTCTCGGAACGTCACCGCAAGCCAGTCAAGCAGTTCCGGATGGGACGGCGGCATGCCCTGCGCGCCGAAGTCGTTCGCGGTTTTCACGAGGCCCGTGCCGAAAAACTGCTGCCAGACGCGGTTCACGGTCACGCGCGCGGTCAGCGGATGCTCCGGCGACACGAGCCACCTGGCGAAGGCGAGGCGGTTCGTCGTGTCAGCCTTCGGCAGCGGCGGCAGGAAGGCCGGCGTGTTTGGAACCACGCGCTCGCCGGGCTTGTTGTATTGGCCGCGAACCATGATGAAACTCTCGCGCGGCTTTTCGAGGTCCTTCCAGATGAAGGTTGCGGGGATGGCCTTGTCGAACTCCTCGCGCGCCTTGGCGACGGGATCCTTCTCCTTGTGCAGCGTGGCAAAGGCGGGCTTCGTCGCGTTGCAGACGAACTCGAAATAATAGTCGCGAAGGCGCTGATTCTCCGCGGGCTTCCGGTCCTCGGGCTTTACGGAGCGGAAGAGCCGCTTCACGTCATCGGGCACGTTGTTGAGCGCCTTGCCCTGGTTTTCCTTCAGCCACACGGCGAGCGACTCGGTCGGGTCCTTGCGCGGGTCGGTCTCGGCCACGACGCCGAGCTTGTCCCACGTGACCGTGCCGCCGAACTGGGTGAACGCGACGCCGTCAATCTTCGTGCCCGCCGCGAGCGAGAGTTTCGACGCGGGGAATTCGAGGCGCACCCACTCGCCTGACTTAGGCAATGCGCCGAGCGGTTGCTTCTCGGGCGTGCCTTTCCTGCCGTATTCGATCGCGTCCGGGTCGCCCCACACGACGCGGTGCGACCACGTGGTCGTGTGGAACTGCACCATGATCGCCTTCGGCGGATTCGCCGGATCGAGGAATGCGTGCACGTAGAACGTGCCGCCCGCGGGCACGCTGAACGGCGCCGTGATGCCATTGAAGAAATCCTGCGCGAGCCCGGTCGCGGTGCGCTGGATGGCGCGGTTCCCGGCGAAAACCCTGGCGTCTTTCCCCGTCACCCACGTCAGCGCGGGCGTATCGGGATTGAGGCCCGGCTTCGCGCCGGCGGGGAAGTCGTCGTCCACCCACACCGCCTCGATGCGCTTCACCGGCGTGGCGGACGTGACGGACGCGGGGTCGGTGTAAGTGACCTTTGCGAGCGCGGCCTTGATGCGTTGGTCGATTGCGCCGAGCTGCGCGTCGAAGTCGTCGAGCTTCTTCTGCTGCTCGGGTGACGTGAGCTTGAGGATCGGCGCGGTGAGCAGGATGTTGCCGTCCATCGCGGGATCCGCGCTGCTGTGGAAGAACGAGTAGAGGGAGTAAAAGTCGCGCGAGGTGATGGGGTCGAACTTGTGGTCGTGGCAGACGGCGCAGCCCGCGGTCAGGCCCATCCACACCGCGGCGGTGGTCTCGGCGCGGTCCACGGCGTATCGGAAGATGAACTCCTCATTGATGCTGCCGCCCTCGCTGGTGGTGACATTGCACCGGTTGAAGCCCGTGGCGACGAGCTGCTCCTGCGTGGGATTCGGCAGCAAGTCGCCCGCAAGCTGCCAGACCGTGAACTGGTCGAACGGCAGGTTGTCGTTGAAGGCTTTCACCACCCAGTCGCGATACGGCCAGATGGATCGTTCGTTGTCGAGGTGCAGCCCGTGCGTGTCGCCGTAGCGCGCGGCGTCGAGCCAGTAACGCGCCATGTGCTCGCCGTAGCGTGGCGACTTGAGCAGGCGGTCCACGACGCGCTCGTAGGCGTCGGGTGATTTGTCGGCGAGGAACGCGTCCACCTCGGCGGGCGTGGGCGGAAAGCCTGTGAGATCGAACGTCACGCGGCGGATGAGAATCTCGCGGCTGGCCTCGGGCGAATTGCCGGGGCCTTTCTCGGCGAGCTTGGCGGCGATGAAGTTGTCGATCGGGCTTTGAACCTTGAACTTTGCACTTTGCACTTTCGGCACCGCCGGCATCACCGGCGCGGTGAACGACCAGTGGCCTTTGAAAGTCGCGCCCTCCTCGATCCACTGCTTGAGCAACGCGATTTGGTGCGGCGAGAGTTTCTTGTGCGACTCGGCGGGCGGCATCAGGTCGTCCGGGTCCTTCGTCGTGATGCGGTGCCAGAGCCCGGACTGCTTGAGATTCCGCGGCGTGATCGCGGGCTTGACGTCGCGATTGGCGAGCGCGCTGTCCTGCGTGTCGAGGCGGAGCTTGGCCTTCCGCTTCTTCTCATCCGGGCCGTGGCAGGCGTAGCAGTTGTCCGACAGGATGGGGCGGATGTCGCGGTTGTAGTCCACCTTGCGCGCCGCGGCAGCCGGGGCGCGGGTGGAGCCGGGTGCGGCCAGCAGCACGAGCAGGACGACGCGGACGATTCGAGTCTCAAGTCTCGTCATAAAGGCAACCACTTTGACCCCGCGGATTCTCGCGTCATTCAAGACGACGCCATTCCGGCGAACGAACGGAGTGCGGTCGCCTCGAACCGTAGCCGCACCGTCGATTCTTCCGCAAGCGCGAGGTGATGCCCGGACGAGTCCCAGCTTCCGGCCAAAGTGCTTGACCCTCGCAAACCGCACCCACATCTTCGCCGCGTGAATTTCATTTCCCGATGCGTGTCCGCCTTCGTTGTCGCGCTGTTGCCCGGCGTCCACCCGCTCGCGGCCGAGGAACCGGAGCGGTCGGTCGTGCAGATCATCACCTTCAGCCAGACGCCGTCGTGGGATGCGCCGTGGCGCTTCGACAGCGTGCGGCGCGGGACGGGGACGGGCTTCGTGATCCGCGGCCGGCGCATCGTGACCAACGCGCACGTGGTGAGCTGGGCGCGGCAGATTCTCATCCGCAAGCATCAGGACCCGCGGCCGTATCTCGCGCGAGTGGCGTTCATCGGGCATGATTGCGACCTCGCGGTGCTCGAGGTGGACGGCGCGGATTTCTTCAGCGGACTCGAGGCGCTGGAAGTCGGCGAGTTGCCCAAGGTCCGCTCAACGGTGGTCACCTATGGCTACCCGGCCGGCGGCGAGCAAATCTCCTACACACGCGGCGTGGTGTCGCGCATCGAGGTGCAGCCTTACGTGCACGGGGGCAACCGCTCGTTCCTCGCCGTGCAAACCGACGCCGCGATCAACCCCGGCAACAGCGGCGGCCCGGTGATTCAAGAGGACAAGGTCGTCGGCGTCGCGTTCCAAGGCACGCCCGGACTCGAAAACGCCGGCTTCTTCATCCCGCCGCCGGTGATCCAGCATTTCCTCAAGGACATCGAGGACGGCAAGTATCACGGGTTTCCGTCCACGGGCGCGCGCTTCGTTCCGATGCAGAACCCGGCGTATCGCCGCTTCCTCAAACTTCCGGACAACGCCGTGGGCGCGCGCGTGGACAACCTCTTCGACACGACCGACGCGGCGAAGGCGTTGCGGCTCGACGACGTGGTGCTGCAAGTCGGCGGCTACACCATCGGCAGCGACAGCACGGTGCTCTACCAGGGAAATCGCGTGCAGATGGCCGTGGCGTTCCAGGGTGCGCAGCACGGCGACGCCGTGCCGGTGAAAGTCTGGCGCGCCGGAAGCGAACTCACGCTGTCGGTGCCGATGCAAGTCAGCACGAACGACACGCGCACCGGCAACCAACACGACACGCCGCCGCGCTACTTCGTCTACGGCGGGCTTGTCTTCACGCCGCTGAGCCTCGACTACCTGAAAACCTTCGGCCGCAATTGGAGCGACGCCGCAAGCTCCGAGTTGATCTATAACCTGATGTATCGCCGCTTCGAATCGCCCGGCTCCTCGCGGCCCGAGCCCATCGTGCTCACCCAAGTCCTCCAGCATCCGGCCAACGCCAACTTCCGCGTGCCCGGCCGCGCGCTCGTGGACCGCATCAACGGCATCCAGGTCGACCGGCTCGAGGACGTCATCCGCGCGCTCGAGTCCGCGAAGGGCACCCAGCACGTGTTCGAGTTCATGCCCAAGAACACGCTCGAGTGCCTCAGCCGCGAGGAGGCCGAGAAAGCCAACGCCGACATCCTCAAGACCTACAGCATCATGAAGGACCGGAGGTTGTGAACGACGACCGCTCGTCGAGAAACCCCGCGACGCATTTGAAACGAGAAATGAACACCCCATGCCCAGCTTCGAAAGTCCGGGCCGGAAGCCGCCGCGCCTTCCTCGCCATCGCGTCTTGGGCCCTCGCCGCTCACGGGTCACTGGTTGCAGGCCATTCCCAATCCGCGCCGAAGTGGGACGCCAGCCTCGTCACGCTCGAAGCCACGCACCAGCAACACGACCACTTCCAGCCGTGGCAGCGCCGCTCGCGCACCGTCCAGAAGTCCGCGCTCGTCGTCGGCCCCCGCGAGTTGCTCACCACCGCCGAGGAACTCAACGACCTCACCGTGCTGCGCCTCCAAAAGAACGGCCGCGGCAAATGGGTCGCCGGCAAGCTCGAGTGGATTGATTACCACGCCAACCTCGCCGTGCTCTCGTGCGACGACGCCGGCTTCTGGCAGGGCCTCAAGCCCGCCGAGCTCGCGCCCAAGCCCGTGCGCGAAAACCTCCAGCTCATCCGCTGGAAAAACGGCACGCTTGAAACTCGAAAGGCCGAGTTCAACCAGTTCAACGTGGACGACGGCCGGCTCACCTTCATCAACCACCTGCAGATGGACGTCGGCACGGAAATGAACGCCGTCGGCTGGGCCGAGCCGCTCGTTTCCGGCCGCAAGGTCACCGGCATCGCCAGCGCGCAGACCGGCAACAACGTGCGCGTCATTCCCGCGAGCTTCATCGCGCCCATCCTCGACGCGCGGCGCAAAGGCGGCTTCCGTGGCCTGGGCTACTTCCCGTTCGTGTGGCAGCCGACCGAGAACCCCGAGGTTCACAAACACCTCAAGCTCGACGGCGAGTCCCGCGGCGTGGTCGTCATCGAGGTGCCGCCCGTCGCCGGCGACGAACCCGTGCTGCAACCGCGCGACCTCATCCTGCAAGTCGAGGGGTTCGACGTGGACTTGCAGGGCTTCTACGTGGACCCCGACTGCGGCCCGCTGATGATCGAGAACCTCGCAACCCGGCGGAAGTTCGCCGGCGACGAGGTCCGCATGAAAATCTGGCGCGACGGCAAACTGCTCGACGTGAAGTATCGCCTCCCGCGCGTCGAGTATTCGCACAAGCTCCTGCCCGAACACCTCTTCGACCAGGCGCCCGAGTATCTCATCGCCGGCGGGCTCGTGTTCCAGCCGCTCTCAAACGCCTACCTCCGCGGCTTCGGCGCGGACTGGAAACGCGTCGCGCCATTTCGCCTGAACTACTTCAACAAGGAAAACCCGACCAAGGAGCGCCCCTCACTCGTGTTCCTCTCGCTCGTGCTGCCCGACCCCTACAACCTCGGCTACACCGACGGCCGCTTCCTCGTGGTGGACACCGTGAACGCCCGGAAAGTGAGCAAAGTCGCCGACGTGCAGGAGGCGCTCAAGTTCCCGCAGGACGGCTATCACGTGATCGAGTTCATGCGGAGCGACGGTCTGCGCCGCATGGTGCTCGACGCCGCCGGGATGAAAGCCGCCACCGACCGCGTGCTCCGGCTCTACCAGATTCCCGCCGCCGAGAGCATCCTCAAGCCCGCGGGCAGCGTGGCGCTGGCGCGGTAGTGGCCGGTCACGGGAAGAATCGGAAGCAGATCAAGCTCAAGGCGTGCTTGTCGCCGCGCCGCTTCCCAAGTCCGCCTGGCGCTTCACCACGGGTTCCAGCCGCTCCGGGACGGCGGGCGCGGGTTCGTGCCTGGCGCGCGGTTCCGCGCCGCCTTCACCGTGGCCGCTGGCTTTGCGCGCGAGTTTCTTCCATTGAAACAATCCGCCGATGTCGTCGAGCAGCGAGTAGGCGACGGGTGTGACGAGCAGCGTGAGCAGCAGGCAGAGGGACTGTCCACCGATCACCACCACGGCGACCGCGCGGCGTTCCTCGGCGCCGGGACCCGTGCCGACGGCGAGCGGAAGCATGCCGGCCACGAGCGTGAGCGTGGTCATCAGGATGGGCCGCAGCCGGTCGCGATTGGCGAGCAGGATGGCTTGCAATCGCTCCATGCCCTGCCGGCGGAGGTTGTTCATGTGGTCGATCTGGAGGATGGCGTTCTTCTTCACCACGCCGAAGAGCACGAGCAGGCCGAGCGCAGAGTAGAGGTTGAGCGAGTTGTCGCTGATCCACAGCGAGAAGAGCGCGAACGGCAGCGACAGCGGCAGCGAGAGCAGGATGGTGAACGGGTGGACGAGGCTCTCGTATTGCGACGCGAGGATCATATACATGAAGATGACCGAGAGCAGGAATGCCCACAGGAATTCGCGGAAGGTGTTCTCGAGCTCGCGCCCGCGGCCGGAGACTTTCGTCGTGTAAGTCGGCGGCAGGTTCATCTCATGGAAGGTCTTGTTGAGCGCGTCGAGGCGGTCGCGCAAGGCGTAGCCCGGCGCGATGCCCGCGCGCAGGCTCACCTGCCGCTGGCGGTCGAGGCGGTCGATGCGCGACGCGGTCGTGCCGGGCACGATGCGCACGAGGTTGTCGAGCCGCGCAAGTCCGCCATCGTGGCGGGGAACGTAGAGGCGTGAGATCGTGCTGGCGTCGTTGCGGCCGCCGTCCTTCACGCGCAGTTGCACGTCGTAATCGTCGCCCACGCTCAGGTCGCGGAAGCGCGACACGCGGTCGTCGCCGCCGACCATGATGCGCAGCGCGCTCGCGATGTCCTGCACGTCCACGCCGAGCGCCGCGGCGCGTGCGCGGTCGATCTCCACGCGCAGTTCGGGCTTGTCGAGCTTGAGCGTGGTGTCGGCGTCCACGATGCCGAGGTCCGCGGACTTCTTGCGCAGTTCCTCCGCGTAGACGGCGAGGGATTCGAGCTCGGGGCCGAGGATGTTGAAGTCAATCTCGTAGCTCGGCCCGCCGAGGCTGATCGAGCTGGAGCCGGCGCGGACGGAAATGCGCACGCCGGGAATCGCCCGGAGCCGCTTGCGCGCTTCCTGCGCCACGTCGCGCTGCGAGTAGTTGCCCTTGAAGGCATCCATCGGGCTGGACGAAAACAGCCGGCGCCAGTGGAACGTGCGCTCCTTGTGCGGCACGAGGCGGCAGTAGAGGCGGGCGTAATTCGGCCCGCCCATGCGGCTGGAGCCGGTGCTCGCGAGGACGAGCTTGATTTGCGGCATCTGGCTCACGATGGCCTCGGCGGCGCGCGTGACCTCGTCCATCGCGGCGAGACTCGTGCCTTCCCGGGCGGTGAAGCTGATCTCGAGTTCCCCTTCGTCGGTGTTGCCCGGCGTGAATTCCTGCTTGAGCACCTTGTAGAGCGGGAAGCTCGTCGCCATCACGCCCGCGGCGAGCACGACGACGATCCAGCGTTGCCGCATGGAGAAGCCCAGCACCGCCATGTAGGCGCGATCAATCCATGAGTAGAAGCCGCCCCGCGACTTCGGCCCGCCGTGCCGGCCCGCCTTCACCCTGCCGAGGCTGAACAGCCGCGCGCTCATCGTGGGCGTGAGCGTGAAGCTCACCAGCAGGCTCACAAGAACCGCCACCGCCGCCGTGATGCCGAACTGGAACAGGAACCGCCCCGCGATGCTGGACATGAACGACACCGGCACGAAAATCACCACGAGGCTCAGCGTCGTCGCGAGCACCGCGAGCCCGATTTCCTTGGTTGCCTCGCGCGCGGCGGTGAAGGAGTCCATCCCCTTCTCCTCGACGAAGCGGAAGATGTTCTCGAGCACGACGATGGCGTCATCAATGACGATGCCGACCATGAGCACCAGCGCGAGCATCGTCACGCTGTTGAGCGTGAAGTTCATCGCCCACATCATGCCGAAGGTCGAGATGACCGACGCCGGGATGGCGATGGCGGCGATGATCGTCGCGCGCCAGCTTCGCATGAACGCAAACACCACGAGGCTCGCGAGCAGGCTGCCGAGGATCAAGTGCGCCTTGATCTCGTGCAGCGCCTCGTAAATGTAGCGCGACTGGTCCTCGATCACCTCGAAGCGCACGTCGGCCGGCAGTTGCGACGCCACGTAGGGCAGCTTTGTCTTCACGCCCTCGATCACGTTCACGGCGTTCGCGTCGGACTGGCGTCGGATCTCGAGCGAGACGGATTCCTGCCCGTTGAGGCGCGACATGGAACGCTGCTCCTTGGTGCCGTCCTCCGCCCAGCCGACGTCGCGCACGCGGACGGGCGAACCGTTGCGCGTGGCGATGACGATGTCGTTGAACTCCGCCGGGTCGGTGACGCGGCCGACGGTGCGGAGCGTCTGCTCGCGCACGGGGTCGGTGACGTTGCCGCCGGGGATGTTGACGTTCTGGCGCGCGATGGCGTTCCGGACGTCGGTGACCGGTATCTGGTAGGCCGCGAGCCGGTCGGCATCGATCCACACGCTGATGGCCCGGTGCAATCCGCCTCGGACCTCGACTTCACCGACGCCGAGCACGCGCTCGAGATGGACTTTTGCAATCTTCTCCGCGAGCTCCGTGAGTTCGCGGCGCGAGCGCGGGCCGGTGAGCGCGAGCGACATCACCGGCGAGCGGTCGGAGTCAAACTTCGACACCATCGGCGGGTCAACGTCGCGCGGGAGTTCGTCGCCGAGCAGCGCGATGCGATTGCGGACGTCCTCCGTGGCTTCGGCGACTTTGCGGCGCAGGTCGAAGTTGATGATGATGAAGGCGGTCCCGACCGACGAAATGCTGCGAAGCTCCGTGATGCCCTCGACTGTGTTGACCTGTTCCTCGATGGGCTGCGCGACCAGCGTCTCCATTTCCGTCGGCGACGCGCCGGGCACGCGCATCGCAATCCACACCGTCGGGATGTCCACCGGCGGCGTGCGGTCCACGCCGAGATGGAAGTAGCCCGCCACGCCGACGACGACGAGCGCCATCACGATCATCGTCGCGAAGACGGGCCGCTTGATGCAGATCTCGGCGAGTTTTTGCATGGACTAACGCTTCACGGGCCGGCGGTCTTCTTCTCCCGGCCCGGTCCGGATGGCGGAGCCCCGGAGTCGGGCGTCACGGCTGCGCCGTTCTGCAGGTTGCCCGGGTCGAGCACGACCAGGTCGCCGGGCTTCAATCCGCCCGGCACCTCGATGAACTCGCCGTTCCTCCGGCCGGTGAGGATGTTCTTCTCCGCGGCCTTGCCGTCCTTGATGAGGAAGACCTTCTCGATGCCGGCGAACACGACCAGTGCGTTGCGCGGGATGGTGACGGCGGGGGATTTCTCCTCGACGACGATCTCGACGCGCGCGAACGCGCCCGGCCGGAGCCGCCCGAGGCTCGGCACGTCCGCCTCGGCGAGCAACATGCGGCTTTGCTCGACGATGGACGGGCTCAAGCGCTTGAGCACGCCGGAGTAAAGGTTTGTGTCGCCGTCCACCGTGAGGCGGACGGGTTGCCCGGCGCGCACGCGCGGGGCCTCCCGCTCGGGCACCTCGATGCGGAGCCGGAGCGGATCCATCCGCACGAGAGTCGCCACCGGCGAACCGGCGTTGAGGAATTCGCCGACGCTCGCGCGGCGTTCCTTCACCACGCCGTCGAACGGCGCGGTGAGCGTCGCGTCGGCGTGTTGCTGCCGCGCGATCTCGACCTCGACGCGCCGCTGCCGAAGCTGCGCGACGCGGGTGCGGATTTCCTCGCGCGCATCCTGCAACCGCGTCGCGGCGATCTCGTAGGCGGACATCGCCGCTTCCAAGTCCTGCTCCGGGAGAATCTTCGCCTTGAAAAGTCCGTCCGCGCGGTCGCGGGACTTGCGGGCGTCCTCGACGGCGGCGCGGTTCTGCTTCACGAGGCTGGTTTGCTCGGCGTCCACGCGGTCGTCGTCGCCGTCGAGCGGGAGCCCAAGCCGCGCGCGCGCCTGGGCGAGCAGCGAATCGGCCTGCTTGAGCCGAAGCTCGTAGTCGCGCGGGTCAATGCGGGCGATGATGTCGCCCTGCTTCACGGTGCTGCCCAGGTCGACGGTGAGGCTCTGCACGACGCCGGGCACTTTCACGCTCAGCGTGGCCTGGTCCTGCGCGGCGAGCGTGGCGACGACGGACACGACGCGTTCCATCGGGTGCATGCCGACGAGGGCCGTCTTCACAGCCCGGGCAGGCGCGGGCGGGGCGGTGACGACCTCGGGTGACTTCTGCTTCCCTTGCGCGAACGCGGCGCGCTCGCACCCCGCGAGCAGCGAGGCGCAAAGCGCGAGAGCGCAGAGCCCGGCAACCGGCGGAACCACCGGGCTTCGCCGGCGCCGGCGCGTTGCAGGATCGGTCGGATGGGATGTTGCGTTGATGCACTTCACTGTGCAAGGGATGTGCGGTGGAGACAACCGAATTCATCCCCGCGCGGCTGCCCGCGCCGGCTCACGGGAATTCGAATCCTGCGGCAGCGGCGCGGTTGGGTCGGTCTCACGGCAGGCGGCGCGCGTGAAACTCATCGAGGCGCGAATCACGCTGCTGTGTGGTGAGGGAGCAACGCACGCACTGCCGGGGCGACGGTAGCCGGGTGCGTCGGTGGCTGCTACTTCTTCCGAAAGACGATCACGTGCTGCCACGGGAGCGACTTGTTGGTCTCGACCCATTCGAGCGGGTGCACGGCCATCTCCTTGCGGACCTGCGCCTCGCTCATCTTGTGGACGAGCTTGATCGGCACGTCGGGATCCTCGAGCCGGAATTCCACGAAGACGATGCGGCCGCCGGGTTTGAGCGACTTGATGAGGGCCTGCGTCATCTCGAACGGGTGATCGAATTCGTGATACACGTCCACCATCAACGCCACGTCCACGCTCGCAGGCGGCAACTTGGGGTCGGTCGTGGTGCCGAGGTGGCCGGAGACGTTGGTGACCTTGCGCTCGGCCATCTTCTTCGCGAGCAGGTCGAGCATCTCCTGCTGGATTTCCACGCCGATGACTTTTCCCCTGGGTCCGACCTTTTCCGCCGCGCGCCAGCTGTAATAGCCGGTGCCGCAGCCGATGTCGGCGACGACGTCGCCGGGCTTGAGCGCGAGCGCGGTCATGAGCAGGTCGGGGCGCTCCTCCTTCTCGCGCTCGGGGCGCTCGAGCCACTCGGCGCCGTGGTGGGTCATGAAGTGCGCAATTTCCCGGCCGAGGAAATACTTGCCGATGCCGTCGCGTGTGCGGCGTCCGGTGACGTAGCCGGGATGACCGGGCGGAAGCGGGGCGGCGGCGGCGGGCTCGGCGGCGGGCTTGGCTGGTTGCGTCTGCGCGAAGGGGGTCGTGGCAAGCAACGCCGCAACGAAGGTGTGCACGACGCGGGCGCGAGCCCTGCAGAGGAAGTCGGTGAGCATCGGGGAGAGGATGTCCGCGCCGCGCCGCTTGTTCAAGACTTCCGCGCCCTCCCCGGTCACGCCGGATTCAAACCGCGGCGACTGAACTCTCCTCGCCCTCGGGAATCAGCGGCGCGGCGAGCTTGGTGGACATGTTCGACGGCAGGTTGATGCTGAACAGGGCACCCCAATCGCCCGAGGGCGATTCGAGGTCGATGGTTCCGTTCGCTGCGCGCACGATGGCACTGGCAAGGTAGAGCCCGGCGCCGGTGTGCGGCGGCCCCTTGGTGGTGAAGAAGGACTCGTAAATGCGCGGCTTGAGGTCCTCCGGGACGCCGGGCCCGTTGTCGGCGATGCGGATAAACTGCCGTTCTTCGCTCTGCTCGACTCGGATCAGGACGTGGGCCTTTTCGAGGTCGGACGGCGCTTCGAGCGCATTGTTGAGCAGGTAGAGGAAGGCTTTGCCCAGCTCACTGGGCATGCCGCGCCACTGGCATGTGGGGTCGAATTCCGTCGTAATGAGCACGTTGTATCGGCGCAGTTGAGACGCCATCAGGTGGATGAGGTCCTGCACAAACTCCGCGAGGTAGATCACGCGCGGCGTGCGACTCGGCGCGCCGACGAGCATGAGCCGCCGGAGCTTTTCGTTCACGCGGCGGAAGTCCGCGTCCACGAGGCTCAACCGGTCGCGCACTTCCTCGGGCACGCGTTCGATCACGGAAATCCGCTGCACGCCGAGGATCGCGCCGGTCAACGGCGGCTGCACTTCCTGAAGCAGTTCGCCCGCGAGCCGGCCGAAGTGGGAGTGCCAGTGCGACGCGAGGATGCCCGGCTGCGAATCGGCGATGCGCTGCCGCAGGGCGGCGGCTTCGGCTTCGAGTTGCGCGGGCGCGGCCTGCGCGATCGCGAGGGTGTTCTGGAGTTGCGCGATGGTGAGCGCGACGCGCAGCCGCACGTTGAATTCGCCGTGGTCCAGCGGCTTGGTCACGTAGTCGAGTCCGCCGACCTCGATGCCGCGCGCGCGGTCTTCCTGCTGCACGTTGGCCGTGAGGAACAGCACCGGGATGTGCTTGGTGCGGTCCTGAAACTTCACCTGCCGGCACAGCTCGTAGCCGTCCATGCCCGGCATCGTGACGTCGGAGATGATCACGTCCACCAGTTCGCGGTTCAGGAAGTCGATCGCCGCCTGGCCGGTCTGCGCGGTGAAGGCGTCCATGCCGGCGTTGCGCAGCGCCAGGCGCAGGTGCTTGAGCGCGTCGGGCGTGTCGTCCACGGCGAGCACGCGCGGCTTGTTGGAATGCGCTTGGGCCATCGGAAGTGTGCCGGGAGTTTAAGACGGGTTGCGCGAAACGCAAGCACGCCGCAGTTTTCACTCGCCGCCCCGCCCGCGGTTCGCAAACTTCAGCCGATGGCCAGCCTGTCCTCCTTCCGGCCGGTGTTCGCCGCGCTCATGCTCGCGGCTTCGCCCGTCGCGTGCAAACGCTCCGGCGGCGACTCGAAGGCCACCGCGCCGGAAGCGAAGCCATCGACGTCGAAGCCCGCCGCATCCGGCTTCAAGGCCACCAAGGCACAGCCCTTCGTCAACACGCTCGGGATGAAGTTCGTCCCTGTCGCCGGCACGTCGGTGCTCGTGAGCATCTGGGAAACGCGCGTGCAGGACTACATGGCTTTCGTCGAGAGCAAGGGCCCGCGCGACTGGTCGGGCACGGGCTGGCTCGCGCGCACGAATCACCCGGCCACCAACGTGTCGTGGGAGGAAGCCGCGGCCTTCTGCCGATGGCTCACCGAGAAGGAACGCAAGGACGGCCGCATCGGCGCGAAGGACCGCTACCGGCTCACGTCCGACAAGGAGTGGGACGCCGCGATCGGGCCGGACCGTTTCCCGTGGGGAAAGTCGTGGCCGAAGCGCGCCGACTTGAAGTCGCTGCCCGGCTACAAACCCGAGACCGGCGACAACACCGCGCCCGTCGGGAGCTTCGCCGAAAACGCGCACGGCCTGCACGACCTCGGCGGCAACGCCTTCGAGTGGGTGCAGGATTGGTATGTGAAGGACATGAACCCGAAGGAAATCCGGATGGAAGACAAGCGCCTCAACGAGGACGGCGGCGGCCGCAAATACAAGGTGCTGCGCGGCGCGCCGTGGGTTTTCTGGGACACCACGAGCCTGCTTTCGGCGAACCGCTTTCCCAACGTCCCCGACGCGCGAGGCGGGCTTTACGGTTTCCGCTGTGTGCTGGCACCCGGCGAAGGGAAGTGAGAGACTTCGCGTGAACGGCATCACTCATGAGCGCACCCTTGAATGGCCGATGTGATCAATGCGGCGGCAACATCGAGTTCGATGCGCCAGACACCGGCGCCATCGCCGCGTGCCCGCTTTGCGGGAAGGACACCTTCCTCCAACCAGCCGAACCCGCCGGCACGAGCGACGCAGACGAGCCTCCTTCCTCCACCACCGCACCCCGCAAGTCCCGCCGCGCACGAGTCCTTGCCGTGGTCGTCATCGCGCTCATTGCCATCGGCGGAACCGCGGCCGCGTTCTTCGCGAAACGCGCGAAGCACTCCGCGGGCACGGAAGATCCGCCCGCCGGGAAACCAGTCCGCTCGAATCCGGCGGGTTCCGCTTCGAAGCCAGATGACGACCCGCCGAAGGACGTGACACCCGTCGTGGCGAACTTCCAAGCCGGACTGAGCGCGAAGTCCATCCAACGCGGGCGCGAGGTCTTCCTGAGCAGTTGCACCGAGTGCCACCGGCTCTACGACCCCGCGTTTTACAGCGCGACCGCGTGGGCCAACACGCTCGGCAGCATGCGCGGCAAGGCCAAGCTCAACGGCGCGCAATACGACGACTTGCAGACGTTCGTGAAAACCCTCCGCAGCCCGTGAACCCGGACGCGCCCGCGGTCTGCGCCGTCTCCCTCGTCCGGCGATTTCAGTCCGTCACCGCCCTCGACGGCGTCTCGCTCGAAGTCCGGCGCGGCGAGTTCTTCGCGCTGCTCGGCCCGTCGGGCTGCGGCAAGACCACGCTCCTGCGCATCATCGCCGGCCTCGACCAGCCCGACTCCGGCTCGCTGCAGATTGCCGGAGCCGAGGCGCTCCAACTCCCGGCACACCGCCGGCCCGTCAACACCGTCTTCCAAAGTTACGCACTCTTCCCGCACCTGAACGTGCGCGACAACATCGCCTTCGGCCTCCGAATGAAAAAAGTCGCGCGCCCCGAACTGGACCGGCGTGTTCGCGACGTGATGGACCTCGCGCAAGTCGCCGAACTTGCCGCGCGGAAGCCGTCGCAGCTTTCCGGCGGACAAAAGCAGCGCGTCGCGCTCGCCCGCGCCCTGGTTAACGAGCCGCAAGTGCTGCTCCTCGACGAACCGCTCGGCGCGCTCGACCTCAAGCTCCGCCGCGAGCTGCAGGCCGACCTCCGCGCCCTTCACCGGCGGCTTGGCATCACGTTCATCCACGTCACACACGACCAGGAGGAGGCGCTCGCGCTCAGCGACCGCATCGCCGTCATGAACGCAGGCCGCATCGCCCAGACGGGCCCGGGCGCGGACATTTACGAGCGTCCGCGGACGCGCTTCGTCGCGCAATTCCTCGGCGCGTGCAATCTCATCGAGGGCACCGTCGAGTGCGTCACCCGGTCCACCCTCACGCTCGCGACTCCCCTCGGGGCACTCGCGATTTCAACCCCCGAACCGTGCACGCGGCCCGCCGGCTCCCGTCTCACAGCCGCCGTGCGTCCCGAGCGCATCCTCCTCGGTGAAACGGGCGCCGTGCCTGCACTCAATCGAATCGAGGTGCGCGTTGAGCAACTCGTCTTCAGCGGCGCGACGACGGATTTGGTGCTGCGCGCGGGAACCGTGCGATTCCGCGCCCAGCGGTTGAACGCGAACGCTTCCGCCGCCGCGTTCCAGCCCGGCGCCACGCTCACCGCGGGGTTGCCCGCGGAGGCCCTGGTCCCGCTTGACGACTGAAGCTCCGTGGCGCGAGGCGATTGGAACTCGCCCCGATTGGAACTCATCGAAACAATCAGTTTGACTGAAACTGCAAGCCGGGCAAACGTCGCTGCGTCTGAACCCAATCGCTTTCCGACCTATGAGCAGGAATCAAAACCGCGGCTTCACCCTGATTGAACTCCTCGTTGTGATCGCAATCATCGCGATTCTGGCTGGGATGCTTCTTCCCGCGCTCGCCAAGGCGAAGAACAAGGCGCATCAGGCCGGGTGCGTGAACAACCTCAAGCAAGTCCTCACGGCGGTCCACCTCTACGCGACCGACGCCGATGACGTGATCCCGTTCCCGAACTGGGGTCCCGTGGTGAACCGCGGAAACCCACCCGTGAACATCGCGGGATGGCTTTACACGAACAACTCGGTGGGAGACGTTTATTCGACCTCGCCTCCAAGCACGAACATCTACCGGCTGACCGGAAGCCTCTTGTGGTCAACCTTGCTGAGTTCGAACATCTATCGTTGCCCCTTTGACTTCAAGTTTGCGCCCAAGCCGGGAGAAGCAGCGTGGTGGACACGGCCGAACCAGATTTCCAGTTACGGCATGAATGGCGCAGTGTGTTCCTTTGGAAACGGGAACTTTATGCCCTTGAACCGTTCGCACCGGTTCTCCGCGTTCAAAGCGACCGACATTCTCTTTTGGGAGACCGGCGACCAGAACGCCTTCTGGTTCAATGACGGCTCCAACTTCCCCAGCGAAGGCATCAGCGCCCGGCATTTGTCCGGCGCGCAACTCGGTCAAATGGGCGGAAGCGTGAGTTTCATCAAACTTGCCGATTACAACGCCATGCAAGCGGATCCGAACAAGAACGAGCTTTGGTGCAATCCGATTACGATCAACGGGCGTTGAACTCGCACCCCGCGGACGGTCCGCGAACACTTTCATCCACGCCCGGCGCGAGCTCCCGGCGCGAGCCTCAGTGAGGGCGAGGTTCATGCCCTCCCCGGTATGGTGAGCGTAAACGGTGCTCACGCTCCCGCCGTGCTCGATGAGCAGTTCGAACAGCACGTCGAGCGGCTCAGGCGGCGGCGTGCGCGATGCGCGGCGGCTGGCGATGACCGCGTCCTTCGTCTGGCCTTTGAACGCGATGTTCGCGCATGACGAGCATGCGGCTCCAGTCGCCGCCGACCACCGTGTAGTGGTTAGACCAGCCGGGCAGGCCGTGGGTGGTGTCCTGCTTCAAGCGCGGGCGCAGTCCGGGATCCTTCAGCCGGGGCGATTCACGCTCATCCGACCCGTGTCACAATCCGATCGGGTGCCACGCCGTCTTGAATTCCACGGTGTCGAGAATCCAATACGGGTCCTCGGCCTGAGTGGTGAACCAGTCGCCTTCGGCGAGCGGGCGGTGGATGTAGCGTTTGAGGTTCGTCCCGACGCCCGCGCGAAGCTGCGCGCTGAGTTCCGGCACGCCCGCGCCGTCCACGACGGCGTTCACATCCATGTGGCTTGCGATGTGCGGGACGAGTTCCTTGCGCGGGCCGGCGAGAATGTTCACGACGCCCGCGGGCAAGTCGCTCGTGGCGAGAATCTCCGCGAAAGTGAGCGCGGGCAGGGGCGCCTTTTCGGACGCGAGCACGACGGCGGTGTTGCCGCTGAGGATGACCGGGGCGAGCAGGGACACGAGCGGGAGCATGACGGGGATGTCCGGCGCGAGCACGACCACCACCCCCATCGGCTCGGGCGTGGTGAAGTTGAAGTGCGGCGTCGCAACGGGATTCACGCTGCCGAAGACTTGCTGATACTTGTCGGTCCAGCCGGCGTGATGAACGAGGCGGTCGATGACGGTCGCGACGCCGGTGCGAGCCTTCGACATCGGCACACCGTGCGAGCGGGAGACTTCGCGGGCGAGGTCCTCGCGCCGGCCCTCGAGCATCTCGGCGGCGCGATAGAGAATCTGCCCGCGGTTGTAGGCGGTGGCCTTGGACCAGCCATCCAATGCCGCGCGCGCTGCGGTCACGGCGTCGCGGAAATCCTTGCGCGAAGCCCAGCAGTAGTTGTCGAGGCGCGCGCCGTCGGGACCGTGCGCCGGCAGGGACTTGCCGCTTTCGCTGCGGGCGAACTTGCCGCCGATGTAGAGCTTGTAGGTCTTGCGGACGTCGAGGCGCGTGGACATGCGTGGGAGCGTGTTGAGTGAGCGGAGCGTATCAACGGCCGCCGGACGAAGCAACGACGGCCGCTCGCGGCTCAGGCCGGCGGCGCGGCACCGGGTTCCTTGAGCTTGTATTCGAAGCGGCGTTTCAACCCGATGAGCGCCGCCTCGAAGAACTTCCGCAAAGCCGCCGCGAGGGCGGTGGCTGCGAGCCCAAGAAGTGTTCCCGTGAGGAACCGCCATCCGAGCGTGTCGGGCACATCGAGCTTCGGATGCACGATGCGGAGCAGCGGCAGAAGATAGGGGTAGATGCCGCAGGAAATCCGGCCAGGATGCGCGGCAATGCCGCGGCAGCCATCGAACTCACGGGAATGCAGGAAAGCCTGTCCAGCCGGGTGTCTGCGGGCCGCGACGCCGCTGAGCCCGGCGGACTCACTTCTGTTCCTCCTTCAACCGTTGCCGCGCGATTTCGAGATACGAAGCCGCCACGGGATTGTTATTCCACTCGAGGGCGAGAGAGCGCTCGAAATGGCGTATGGCCTTTGCCCATTCGCCGGCTTGCGCCTCGTGCCAGCCGAGGTGGGCGATGATGAAGTAGTTGTTCGGAGCAAGAGCCGCCGCGCGCTCGAACCACGTCGCCGCCTCGTCGTGCCTCCCGAGCCAGTCGAGGCACATGCCGGTGCGGAAGAGAGGATACGGGTCCCACTTGTTGAGCGCGGAGGCTTTCGCGAACCACCGCATCGCATCATCCGCGAGCAACTCGTAGCCTTCGCCGCCGGTGAAGCTCAGCGTGCGGAACGCCTCGCCGAGCTGGTAGGCCGTGTCGGCGTTCCTCGGATTCGTCTCGTGCGCCTGTTGGTGCCACGAGATGTAGGCATTGGAAGCCTCGCGGACTTTCGTCGCCCGGCGAAGCAGCGAATCCTCCGTGAGCCGCTGCATGGACTGGTTGAGCAGCAGCAGCGCCCCCGCGAGGAACAGGATTCCGAGGGCCGCGCGCGCGGCGGGCTTGAGCGCCATCCACGCGCCTTCCGGCACGTAGCGCCAGTGCCCTGCGATGAGCGCCATGAGGGTGACGGCCACGAGCGCGTTGGCTGGGATGTGGAAGTTGAAGTCCACCATCGAATGCACCAGCAACGTCGCGAGCGAAACCACCGCGCCGAGCAGGAATGCCGAGCGATTCCCCTGGCTCCCGCCGAGGTCGCCCTGCGAACGCGTCACGTATTTCCACGACTTCAACGCCCCGGCGAAGAGCAGCGCGAACGCTGCGGCCACAAGTCCCGCGCCGACCACGCCCCAGTCCGCGAGGGTGTTGAGGTAATCGTTGTGAGCGCGCACCGGCCTGCGCTGCATCGACTCGGGCCGGTATTGCGCGAACCGCGCGTCGAAGTGGCCCGGGCCGACGCCGGTCCACGGGTGGTCGAGCCACATCTTTGCGGCGGGTTTCCAAATGTGGAACCGGGTATCGTCAAACTTGCCGGACTGGAAGAGCCCCTTGAAACGATCCTTGGAATACTGCGCGGTGCTGACAAACCAGATCGAACCCAGCGTCACCAGCATCAGGAACGCAAGCGCGGGAAGGCGCACGCTCCTTCGTCGCGAGTAGAGCGCGCCGAAAAGCACCAAGCCGGAGATGGTCGCCACCCAGCCGCCGCGCGACAGCGTGACGCCGATGCCCGCGACCATCATCAGTGCGGAGTAGCCGAGCATGATTTTCTTGGTGTGCGGCAGGCGGCCGGAGAGCGTCCACGCCAGCGCGAGGGGCAGCACCATCTCGAGAAAACCCGCGAGATGATTCGGGCAGACGTAAGTGCCGGAGGCGCGGTTCGCATACACTTCCGGCTTGAGAAGCTTGAGCACGAATTCCGAACGCGTCATGAACTGAAACACGGCGTAAATGGAGAGCGCGAGCCCGATGAACACGAGGGCAAAGACGACGCCCTGCACCGCCTCCTGGCGGTTCAGGTTGTTCACCACGGCGAAGAAAAACACGGCGTAAACCAGGACGCGGAGCACTTCGAGCCGGGAGACGTATTCGACGTCGGCGTTGCTGTGCCGCCACGCCGCGTAAAGGACGAACAGGAGGACGGCGTTGCACACCGGGGGCCAGAGGAGGCGGAAGTCGGGCTTGAGCCACACCCTCGCCGCCCAGAGCAATAGCACGGACGCCGCGATCAACTGCAGCACCACCATGTCCACCGCCCGCACCGCGCCAATCGCGAGCGGCGCGTAACCGAGCGCGCCGAGCACGAGCAGGAGGATTCCCTTCTCGCACAAGGCGTCCATCCGCTCGCGATGCATGGACAAAGGCTAGGCGAGGCGCAGGGAGGGGTCACGCCTTTTGAAACACCCCGGCGCGACGCCGTCCTCCGGGGATCAGCCCGGCAAATACTCCCGCGGGTCCGCGACTTTCCCGGCGATGGCGCTGGCTGCGACCGTCGCGGGCGAGGCGAGGAACACCTGCGATTCCTTGTGGCCCATGCGGCCGGGGAAGTTCCGGTTCGTCGCGCTGATGCACTTGAGCCCGGGCTGGTTGATGCGGCCAAACGTGTCCACCGGTCCGCCCAGGCACGCGGCGCAACCGGCGTTCTCCGTCATGCGCACGCCGGCGTCCTCCAGAATCTGCCAGATCGTCCGGTCGCCCCAGCGCGTGGACTGCAAGTCGTGCACGATCTCGGGAGTCGCGGGAACGCCAAACGTGTCGATCGCGACGCGGCGGCCCCGAAGCACGCGCGCGAACTCGATGAAGTCGCTCGTCTTGCCGCCCGTGCAGGAGCCCACGTAGGCGCGGTCGAGCTTCACATCGCCCATGTCCTTCGCCTTCTTGCGTTGCCCGGGGTCGGGATGGCACGCGACGGTCGGCTCCAGCTTGTCCAGGTCCACCACAAGGTCGTAGCAGAACGACTCGGCCGCGTCGCGCTCGACGGGTTCGTAGGTGGACTTGGTTCCGTTGAGCCTGGTGCGCGCGTCCACCATCTCGGCCGTGCGTGCGTCGAACTCAAAGATGCCGTTCTTGCCGCCGGCCTCGATCGCCATGTTCGCGATCGTCATGCGGTCATCCATCGAGAGGCTCGCGACACCGGGGCCGTCGAACTGCATCGCGCGATACGTCGCGCCGTCGAAGCCGATCTCCCCGATGCAATGGAGGATGATGTCCTTGGCCATCACGCCGGGCAGCAGCTTGCCTTCGAGGCGGAAATGCATCGTCTCCGGCACCTTCAGCAGCAGCTTGCCCGTGCCCATCACGAAGCCCGCGTCCGTGTTGCCGATGCCGGTGGCGAATTCGTTGAACGCACCCGCCATGCACGTGTGCGAGTCGGTGCCGAAGAGCACCTCGCCGGGGCGCGTGTGGCCCTTCTGCGGGAGCGCGGCGTGGCAGACGCCGGCGTAGTGGGAACCGTATTGCCGCTTCAGGTTGCCGCGCGACGCGTCGAACTTCCACGAGCCCGCCGGGTCGTCGATCACGTCGTAGAAGTGCGGAATGTCCTGCTCGCGCACGAACTCGCGGAGGATGTCCACATTGCGGTTCGACAGGGAGTCGGCCGTGAAGATGTAGTGATCCGGGATGATCACGACGCGGTGGCGGTCCCACACTTTCGCCTGCTGGCCGAACTCGCGCTTGAAGACGCCGATGGTGCCGGGGCCGCAGACGTCGTGCGTCATGAGCACGTCGGCCTTCACCCACACATTGTCGCCGGCCTGCACGCGCGCCCTGCCGGACGCGCGGGCCAGGAGTTTTTCAGTCAGGGTCATCGTTGGTGCCTTGCAGCGGGTTCGCCGGAAAAACCGAAACCCTGCCACGGCAACGGAAGTTAGCCCTCGGGCCGACGGTGGTGCAACTGCGTAAATCCGCGTGCGGCTAGGCCCGGGCCCGGTTCACAAACCGGCCCATCCGTTCGCACGCTGCCTCGATCTGATCGAGCGCCGTGGCGAAGCAGCAGCGCAGGTAGCCTTCGCCGGTCGGGCCGAACGCGCCGCCGGGCACGCATGCGACCTTCTCCTCCTTCAACAGCCGCGTCGCGAAATCCTTCGAGGTGAGCCCGGTGCTCTGGATGCACGGGAACGCGTAAAAGCTGCCGCGCGGGAGGTGGCACGCAAGGCCCATCGCGTTGAACGCATTCACGATCAGGTTGCGGCGGGCGCGGTATTGCTCGCGCATCTCCGCCGTATCGGTCTCGCCGTGCTTGAGCGCCTCGAGCGCGGCTTCCTGGCTGATGATGCTGGCGCAGAGCATCGAGTATTGGTGGATGCGCATCATCGCCTCGATCAGCTCCGCCGGGCCGCAGGCGTAGCCGATGCGGAAGCCCGTCATCGCGTACGCCTTGCTGAAGCCGTGCAGGAAGATCGTGCGCTCGCGCATCCCCGGCAGGCTCGCGAGGCTCACGTGCTCGCCCTCGAACGTCAGCTCGCTGTAAATCTCGTCCGTGATGACGAGCAGGTTGTGCTTGAGCACGACCTCGGAAATCTTCAGCAACTCGCCTCGCGTCATCGTGCCGCCGGTGGGGTTGGTGGGGAAGTTGAGCAGCAACGCCTTGCTCCGCGGTGTGATGGCGCGCTCGATGGCCTCGGCGCGCACGGCGAAGTGGTCCTCGGGCCGGCAGCTCACGGCCACGGGCACGCCATGCGTCATCGCGATGCCCGGCGAGTAGCTCACGTAACACGGCTCGTGATAGAGCACCTCGTCGCCAGGGTTGATGATGGCCCGCAGCGCGATGTCGAGCGCCTCGCTCACGCCGACGGCGACGAGGATTTGCCGCTGCGGGTCGTAGCTGACGTTGAACTTGCGCTCGACGTAATGGGCGATGGCTTCGCGCAGCTTGAGCAGGCCGAGGTTCGAGGTGTAGCTCGTGCGCCCGCGTTCCAGCGCGTAGATGGCCGCCTCGCGAATGTGCCACGGCGTGACGAAGTCCGGCTCGCCGACCCCGAGCGAGATGATGTCGCGCTGCCCCTGCACAAGGTCGAAGAACTCACGGATGCCCGAGCGCGGGATGTCGCGCACGGTGCGGGCGATGAACTGGCCTGCCTCGAAGTTCACGGGCGGGCATTGAAGCGCAACCCGGCGAAATGGGAATGAAAAAGAATGCCGTGGGCGGTTCGCGGCTATCGCGCCGAGAACTTGTGGACGGTGGTGTGCGTGTAGGTCTTTCCCGGGCGCAACACCACGGATGGGAAACTGGGCCGGTTCGGGGAATCGGGATAGTGCTGCGTCTCGAGGCAGAGCGCGGCGTTCTTCGCGTAAGTTTTCCCGCCTTTGCCCTTCACCGAGCCGTCGAGGTAGTTTCCGGTGTAGAGTTGGACGCCCGGTTCGGTGGTTGAGACACGCATCACGCGGCCGCTCTTCGGGTCGCGCAGTTCGGCCGCGAGCGTGAGTTCGCCGGGGCGCGCCTGGTTGATCACGTAGTTGTGGTCATACCCGCCGGGTGCGCCGGTCATCGCGGCGAAGTCCCTGGAAATCGGTTTCGCCTTCGTGAAGTCCATCGGCCCGCCCGCGACGGGTTTCAACTCGCCGAGCGGGATGCTCGTCCCGTCCACGGGCGTGAAGCGGCTCGCATTGATCAACAGCTCGTGCGCGAGGATGTCGCCCTCGCCGGCGCCGGCCAGGTTCCAATACGCGTGATTCGTCAGGTTCACGACGGTCGCCTTGTCGGTCTTCGCCTCGTAGTCGATGCGCAACTCGTCGTCATCCGTGAGCGTGTAGATGACAATGCACGTGAGCGTGCCCGGGTAGCCTTCCTCGCCGTCGGGGCTGACGTAGGTGAACACCACGGACAGCTCGCGGGCCTTCTCGAACGGACCCGCGTGCCAGACCTGTTTGTCAAAGCCCTTGATCCCGCCGTGAAGGTGATTCGGCCCGTTGTTCTTCGCCAACGTGTAGGTCTTGCCGTCGAGTTTGAACTCCCCCTTGGCGATGCGGTTCGCGTAACGGCCCGTGGTGCATCCGAAAAAAGGATGGCCCTTGAGATACGCCTCGAGGTTGTCGAAGCCGAGCGTCACATCGGCGAACGTGCCGCCGCGGTCCGGCGTGTGCATCTCGGTGAGCGTCGCGCCGTAGGTCGTGAGTTTCGCCGTGAGGCCGTTCTTGTTCACCACCGTGTAGAGGTCAACGGCCTTGCCGTCCGCGGTCTTGCCGAACGGCGTCCTGGTGATGCCGCGCTTGGCGGGTGCGGCGGCGGGTGCGGCGTTCATGGCAAAGGCGAGTGTGAGGCAGAATGCGATGGCGCGCAGTCGGGTGGTCATGGCCGGTGATGGGTCCGTGGGTTTGACGGTAGTGGGTGCGATTTCAGCCCGTCAACGGGATTCCCGCGGGTTGCAGGCATCCGCGGCATGGCGGGCGGCGGCACATGCTCTCCGGGAATCACGGCCCGCGGGCGTGCTCGGCTGACTCCCTCGCGAGGCGGCGCTTCGCGGCGAATCGCTTCACCAGTTCATCCGCGATCACGCCGGTGAGGATCACCGCGCCGATGATCGCAAACTCGATGTTGTTCCGCGTCGTCGCGAGCGTGATCATGTTCCGCAACACCTGCATCAGCGCCGCGCCGAGGATGACGCCGAGGATGGAGCCTTCCCCGCCGCGCAGGCTGCACCCGCCGAGCACCGCGGCCGCGATGGCGTAAAGCTCGTAGAAGTTCCCGAAGTCCACCGGCTGGGCCGAGTTGACATCCAGCACGAACAACACGCCGCCGAGTCCCGCGAGCGACGAGCTGATGACGTAGGCGAGCACGACCATGCGGTCGGTGTTGATGCCGCTGTAGCGCGCCGCGTCCTCGTTGCGGCCGAGCGCGAGCAGGTGGCGGCCGAACACGGTGCGATTCAGAAACACCGCCGCGAGCACCGCGACAACGAGCAGGAAGATCACCGGCGCGGGAATCTCGAACCCGTGGATGAACGGAATGGGAATCTTGCCCGTCGCGAGCGTGCGGAGCCCCTTGAAATCCGCGCCGAAACCGACGGTCTGGTCCGCCGTGAAGCCGCGCGCGAGCCCGCGATACAGCAGCAGGCCGCAGAGCGTCACCACGAACGGCTGGATGCGCAGCTTGGTGATGAGCAGCCCGTGTGCGAACCCGATGCCCGCCGACACCAGCGCGACGGTCAGCAGCGCGGCCGGCAGCGGCCACTCGTGCGTGGTGAGCAGCCACGGCAGCCCGCAGCCGACAAGGCAGATCACCGAGCCGATGGAGAGGTCAATGCCGCCCGTCACGATGACGAACGCCACGCCGATGCTGATGATGCCGAACAGCGCCGTGCGCCGGACGAGGTTTTCCAGGTTGTAGCCGCTCAGGAAGCTGTCGCTCGCGAACGCCGTGACGACGCACACGACCACCAGCAGGCTGAAGATGCCGAGGAGCTTTTTCATGCCGCCGCAGGAGCCAGACCCCAAAGACACAAAGGACACCGAGACCTCCGGACAACAGGCGCAGTCTGCCCACGCTTCACCGCCTTCGTGATCTTTGTGCCTTCGTGGTTCAATTCAGCCCTCCTGTCGCCAGTTGCATCACCGCTTCTTCGGTCGCCGCGGCGCGCGGGAGTTCGCCGGCGAGGCGGCCTTCGTGCATGACGATCACGCGGTCGCTCATGCCGAGCACTTCCTCCATCTCGCTCGACACGAACAGCACCGCCACGCCCTTGCGCGCGAGTTCTTCCATGAGCTTGTAAATCTCCTGCTTCGCGCCGACATCAATGCCGCGCGTCGGCTCGTCGAGCAGCAGCACGCGCGGCTGGACGGCAAGCCACTTCGCCAGCACGACCTTCTGCTGGTTGCCGCCCGAGAGGAACTGCGCCACTTGCAGGTCCGTGGGCGTCTTGATGCGCAGCGCGCCGATCATCTCGCGGCTCAACTCCGCCTCGCGGCGGCGGTCGAGGAATCCGCCCCGCTGATCGTGCCGCACGCTCACCAGGCTGATGTTCTCGCGCACAGCCATCTGCAGGATGACGCCCTGCCGCTTGCGGTCCTCGGGCACGAGCGCAAGCCCGGCTTCGATGGCTTCGAGCGGCGAACGTGGCGAAACTTCACGGCCCGCCACGCGAATGATCCCGTCAAGCGCGGGCGTTGCCCCGAACAACGCAAGCAGCAACTCCGTCCGCCCCGCGCCCACGAGTCCCGCCATCCCGACAATCTCGCCGGCGCGCACGGCGAGGCTGACTTCGTGCGCGGGATGGGCGGGCGTGCGCACGCGCAAGACTTCAAGCGCGGCATCGCCGGGCGGATGCGGTTCGTGCGCGTAAAACTGTGAGAGGTCACGCCCGACCATCAGCTTCACCATGGCGGCGTGACCGACCTGGTCGCGCGCAAGTTCGCCGGCATTCTCGCCGTCGCGAAGCACGGTCACGCGGTCGGCGAGGGCGTTCACTTCGCCAAGCCGGTGCGAGATGTAGACGATGCTCACCCCGCGCGCGCGCAAGTCGCCGATCACTTTGAAGAGGTTCTCCGCCTCGCGCGAGGACAGGCTGGACGTGGGCTCGTCCATGATCAGCACGCGGGCGTTGGTCGAGAGCGCCTTCGCGATTTCCACGAGCTGCTGCTGGCCGATTGCGAGCGAGCCGACCAGCGCATCGGGCGAAGTGTCAAGCCCGACGGCGTCCAGGAACTTCCGGGCCTCGCGGCGCATGCGCGCGTGATCGAGCAAGCCAAAACGCAACGGCTCGCGCCCGAGGAAGATGTTCGCCGCCACGTCGAGGTTGTCGGCGAGGTTGAGTTCCTGATGGATGAGCGCGATGCCTCGGGAGAGCGCGTCGTGAACGCTGCGGATGGCGGCAGGCTGGCCGTCGAGCAGGATTTCGCCGGAGTCGGCCGTCTGCACGCCGGCGAGGATCTTCATGAGCGTGCTCTTGCCCGCGCCGTTCTCGCCGATGACTGCGAGCACTTCGCCGCGCTGCACGGACAGGCTCACGCCCTTGAGCGCGCGCACGCCGGGGAAGGACTTGGTGAGGGAGCGGGCCTCGAGTAGCGGAGCTGCCATGTCATTTCCCGCCGCCAACCTTCGTCTTCAAGTCGGCCCAGAACTCGTCCACGTTGTTCTTGCGGATCTGCCGCGCGGGGATGTCCATGAACTTGCCCGCCGGCACGACGCCGGTGTTGCCCTTGAGGATTTCGTTCAGCACTTCGACGGACTTGTAGCCATACATGTAGGGGTTCTGCACGACGGTGCCGTGGACGCTGCCCTTCTGGATGCCCGCGAGCGTGGCGTCGTCCTCGTCGAAGGCGACGACCCTGACCTTGCCGAGCTTGCCGGACTGCGCGAGCGCCTCGAGCATGAGCGGCGGATTGTAGGCGAAGAGGCCGACCATGCAGCCGAGGTCGGGATACTTCGCGAGCGCGTCCTCGGCATTGGCCTTGCCCTTCGCGCGGTCAAACTGGTCCGTGAGCGTGCCGAGAATCTTGTAGCCGCCGCCCTCGAGTTGCGCCGAGGGCGGGTCGAAGTTGTTCGGGTTCTCCGGGCGGCCGAGGATGGCGTCAATCGTGCCCTGCCGGCGGCGCTTGGCATTGTCCTGTTCGAGCCGGCCGATGAAGATCATCACCGTGCCGCCGTTGGGCATCGCCTCGCGCACGAGGTCGCCGCAGAGGCGGCCGGCCTTGTAGTTGTCCATGCCGATGTAAACGAGACGGTCGGCGTTGGGCGCGTCGGAGTCGTGCGTGATGAGCTTCGCGCGCTTGGCGGCGGTGTTGAGCAACTCGGTCTGGTTCGCGGGATCGATCGGGCTGACGGCGATGCCGTCCACGCCGCGTGTGAGCAGGTCCTCGATGATGCGCTTCTGGTCGCTGATGCCCTCGGCGGGCATGAGCGATTGCGCATCCACGCCGAGCTTCTCGCCGGCGTGCTTCACGCCGACCGCGGCGATGTTCCAGAACGACGCGACGCCGTTGGAGACGAACGCGACCTTGAACTTCTTTGCGGGCTTGGCGGCGTTTGGCTGTGCCGCGGGCGGCGCCCCGGGCGCGGGCGCAGGCTCCTGTTTGCAGGCGGTGACGGCGAGCGCGACGGACAACAAGGCGGCGGGCAACAGTCTCGGGAGGTTCATGGCGAAATTGGCTCTGTTTGACTCCGCGGTGTCAAGCGTGCGGTGCGCGGCCTCTGCAACGCCCGCTTCTAAAACACCGTCATCCCGCCGTTCACGTGGAGGTTCTGCCCGGTGACGAATGACGCGGCATCGCTCGCGAGGAAAACCACCGCGCCATCGAGGTCCGCCGGCACGCCCCACCGCTTCGCGGGGATGAGCGCGCGGTATCCGTCCTTTGCGGATTGCGGGTCCTTCTCGTGGCGCTCCACGGGAATCCACCCCGGCGCGATCATGTTCACCGTGATGCCGTGCGGCGCGAGCTCGCCCGCGAGGCTGCGGTGGAAGCCGTTCTGCCCGCCCTTGGCCGCGACGTAGGCGGTGAAGTCCGGCACGCCGCGCGCCACGACCTCCGAGCCGATGTTGATGATGCGGCCCCATCGCTGCGACTTCATGTGCGGCAGGCATGCGCGCGTGAGCAGGAACGGGCTCTTGATGAAGAAGTCCACCATCCTCTGAAAAAACGCCCAGTCGTAGAGTTCGATGGGCTTCTGCGGCTGGTCACACGTGGCATTGAGGACGAGGATGTCCACCGGGCCGAGCTGCCGCGCGATGTCCGCGTGCATCCGGGCCACGTCGTCCTCGCTCGTCACGTCGGCCTGAAACAACGCACCTTGCAACCCGAGCGACTTGAACTCGCCGAGGCTTTTCTCCGCGCGCGCGGAATTGTTGGCGTAATTGAGCGCGACCTTCGCGCCGGCCCTGCCCAGCGCGATGGCCATGGCCTTGCCGAGTCCGGTGCTGCTGCCGGTCACGAGCGCCACGCGGCCGGCGAGGGAGAACGGGTTGGTTGCGTTGGGCATGGAAGGTGATGGGTTTGTGAGCAGGCGCGGTGAGTGTGAGCGAGCGCCCTCACGTCCGTCAACGCAACGCCACGGTTGCCAAACCGCGCGCCCGTCCGCACCCTCATGCGCGTTCCATGAGCCACTTCAACGCCGCCGACTGGTTCGTCATCGTCGCTTATCTGCTCGGCATCATCGCGCTGGGCGTGTGGTTCGGGAAGGACCAGCACACGACCAAGGATTACTTCCTCGGCAGCCGGAACATCCCGTGGTGGGGCGTGGGCTTGTCCATCGTGGCCACGGAGACGAGCGCGCTCACGTTCATCGCCGTGCCGGCGATGGCTTACGGCGGCGACAACCTCACCTTCATCCAGATCATCACGGGCTACGTCATCGCCCGCATCATCCTCGCGGTTGTGATGGTGCCGCACTATTTCAAGGGCGAGATTTATTCGCCCTACCAGATGTTCGGCGCGGCGTTCGGGCCGGCGGCGCGGCGGACGGCGGGCGGCTTCTTCCTCATCGCGGGGACGCTCGCGGCGGGCGTGCGCGTGTATGTCACGTGCATCCCGCTCCAGCTCATGCTCGGCTATTCGGAGCGCGAAATCGGCCTGATCATCGTGCTCTTCGTGGTGCTTTCGCTCATCTACACCTACATCGGCGGCGTGAAGGCGGTCATCTGGACCGATGCCGTGCAGTTCATCCTCTTCATGGCGGGCGGGCTGTTCACGCTGTGCTACATCCCGACCCTGGTGGAAGGCGGGTGGGGCGGCGCCATGGCGAAGGCCGCCGACGCCGGCAAGCTGCACTGGTTCAACGGCGAATTCACGTTGGCGAAGCCCTTCAACATCTGGATGGGCGTCATCGGCGCGACCTTTCTCGTGTTGTCCTCGCACGGAGCGGACCAGCTCATCGTGCAGCGTGTGCTCACGTGCAAATCCGTCGCCGACGGCCGCAAGGCGCTCGTGCTCTCGGCCGTGATCATCTTCCCGCTGTTCCTCGTCTTCCTGCTCACGGGCACGATGCTGTGGGTGTATTACCAGCAGTTCCCCGACATGCCCATCGCCGTGCCCGAGGCGCGGCCGGGCGTCGGCAAGAACGACTACATCTACCCCATCTTCATCATGACCGTGATTCCGCACGTGCTGAAGGGCTTCCTCATCGTGGCGATCCTTTCGGCAGCGATGTCGTCGGTCAGCTCCGCCCTCTCGGCGCTCGCGTCGGTCTCGACGATGGACTTTGTGAGAGGCCTCGCGAAATCGGAGCGCGACGAGGCGTTCTATTTGAAGCTCAGCAAGCACTCGACGGTCTTCTGGGCGGCAATGCTCGTCGTGGTGGCGTTCGCGACGCAACAGGTCGAGTCCGTGCTCAACGTGGCCTTCTCACTGAGCGGCCTGACCAACGGCGCAATGCTCGGCGGCCTGCTGCTCGTGATCGGATGGAAACGAGGCCACGCCCTGCCCATCGTCGCGGGGATGCTCGCGTCGCTGGCAACGATGCTCGTCATCCACGCGAAGTGGAAGGCGGTGATCGCGTGGCCGTGGTTCACGCTCATCGGCTGCACAGTGACCATCGGGGTGGCGCTTGTAGTGCGCGCGACAATGACCCCACGCAAAGGCCTCGACCAGCCCTCGGCCCGCGTCCCCTGACAAACAATTTACAATCCCGCTCGACGCGATGCCGTCCTCCGACGTCCAATGCGTCATGAAATCCCTGCTCCTGTCAGCGTCGGTGCTGCTTCTCACGCTGCACCTTCACGCCGCCAACGCCTTCGACGAACGCTGGCAGTTCATCTACTCCGCCACGATCGAGGGTGCCTTTGCCGACGGGCTGACCAACGACGACGTTGACAGAATCCTCCGCAAGTCGGGCGACGGCGTCTACGAGCACTTCGTCTACGCGTGCCCGTTGTGCATGCCCGTCATCAACGCGCTGCGGGCCTATCGCGAGCGGCCGCCGCTGTTCGGCTACAAGCTCTCCGAACATCAGGACCGCCACCGCACCCTCGGCGACGGACTGGACGCCGCCCTCCGCGCGAAGCTGGCCAGCGACCGTGTCGAGCCGCGGTTGGAAGCCGTAAACGCGCTGGTGCAGCGCTGGGTGGATCGCCGGCTCAAACTGATGAACCTCACGCCCGACCAGCGCAAGACGTGGAACACGCGCCTCGAGGAAGGCCGCAAGGAAGGGATGAAGATGCTGGAGAAATTCCGCGCCGACGGGAGCCTGAAAGTGTTTGCGCCGGGCTTCGCGAACCTGAAGGAATGCGCCGTGTGCAACGCCGCCACCGGCCGCCCCGCGATGGGGGGAGCGAAGTGACGCGGCTCACTCCCACTCGATCGTCCCCGGCGGTTTGCTCGTGAGGTCGAAGACGATGCGGTTGAGGCCCTTCACTTCGTTCGTGATGCGGAGAGAGACTCTTTCCAGCAACTCGAACGGCAGCTTCACCCAGTCGGCGGTCATGCCGTCCTGCGAGTCCACGGCGCGGATGGCGAGGGTCCAGTCGTAGGTGCGTTCGTCGCCCTGCACGCCAACGCTGCGCACGGGCAACAGCACGGCGAAGCTCTGCCAGATCTTGTAGTAAAGCCCGCTGGCTTTCATCTCCTCAACGACGATCGCATCGGCGCGGCGCAGTATCTTCAGCTTCTCGGGCGTGATGTCGCCGAGGCATCGCACGGCGAGCCCCGGTCCGGGGAAAGGCTGGCGATGGACAATCTCCTTCGGCAGTCCCAGTTCGGTGCCGAGCACGCGCACTTCGTCCTTGAACAGGCACCGGAGCGGTTCGACGAGCTTGAACTTCATCCGCTTGGGCAGACCACCCACGTTGTGGTGGCTCTTGATGAGCGCGGCGGGGTTGCCCGCGATGGGCACGGATTCGATGACGTCGGGATACAGCGTGCCTTGGGCGAGGAACTTTGCCCTGCCCGCGCGCTTGGTTGCGGCGTCGAAAACCTCGATGAAGGTGCGGCCGATGATCTTGCGCTTGCGCTCGGGGTCGGTCACGCCGCGCAGCCGCCGCAGGAAGAGCGCGCTCGCGTCCTCGTATTGGAGCTTGATCTTGAAGTTGCGGCCGAAGACCTCCTGCACGACCTCGGCCTCGCGCGCGCGAAGCAGGCCGTTGTTCACGAAGATGCACGTGAGCTGGTCGCCGATGGCCTTGTGCAGCAGCGCCGCGGCGACGCTTGAATCCACGCCGCCCGACAGGCCGAGGATGACGCGCTCCTTGCCGACCTGCGCGCGGATTTCGTCCACCGCCTGGTCGAGGTAGCTGCGCATGGTCCAGTTCTTCCCGCAGCGGCAGATGCCGTGGACGAAGTTGGAGATCACTTCGCGCCCGCGCGGGGTGTGCACGACCTCCGGATGGAACTGGATGCCGAAAAGCCTCCGATGCGGATGCTCGATGGCCGCGTAGTCGGAGTTGTCGGTGGTGCCGACGACGACGAAGTCCTTCGGGATGCGTGTGAGTTTGTCGCCGTGCGAGTTCCAGACCTGGAGCGTCGAGGGCAGGCGCTCGAAGAGCGCGCACGAGCGGTCGGCGATGGTGAGCGTGCCCTTGCCGTATTCGCGCTTCTGGCCTTTCTCGACCTTCCCGCCGAGGAACTGCGCGAAGAGCTGCACGCCGTAACAGATGCCGAGCACGGGCACGCCGAGCTTGAAGATGCCGCGGTCGGGCAGCGGCGCGTCTCCGGCATACACGCTGGAAGGGCCGCCGCTGAGGATCAGGCCGCTCGGTTTCATCGCGGCGATCCGCGCGGCGGGGGTGTCGTGGCGGACGATGGTGGAATACACGTTGCACTCACGGATGCGGCGCGCGATGACCTGCGTGTATTGGGACCCGAAATCCAGGATGACGATCTGCTCGTTCATTGAAAGGGGGTGTCTTTGCCCCCCGCGTATGGCTTTGGCGAGGAAAAAATCCGGGGAGGGAAGCGGGAAAGAAACATTGCCGCTGCGAGGATGCGGGCGTAAAAGACAGGCATGGTTCAGTCCATCGCGACGGCCATGCCATCCATCACCGGCAGCGCCACGGCAGCGGGCGCGAGGGAGTCCTTCCGTGAACTCTACACGCGGACATTCCGTTGGATGGTCCTGGCGCGGCAGCTCGACGACAAGCTCGCCAGCTTGTATCGCGGCGGCAAGATTTACGGGGGCGTGTTCCTCGGTCGCGGGCAGGAGGCGTTGAGCGCGGCGGTGGGCGTCCACCTGCGGCCGGGCGACGTGTTCGCGCCGCTGATTCGCGACTGCGCAGGCCGGCTGGCCTTCGGCGAAACCGTGCTCGACATCATCCGCACCCACCTCGGGTCCATCCGCGGCCCGATGCGCGGGCGCGACGGCAATGTGCATCGCGGCCGGCCGCGCGCGGGGATGCTCCCGATGATCTCGCACCTCGGCGCGATGATTTCCGTGGTGAACGGCGCGTTGATGGCGCGGCGCTTTCGCGGCGAGCACGGGCACGTGGGCGCCGCCAGCATCGGCGACGGCGGCACTTCGACCGGGTCGTTCCACGAGGGCTTCAACCAGACTGCGGTCGAGAAACTGCCGCTCGTGCTCGTGGTGGCCGACAACCAATTCGCCTACTCGACTCCCAACTCCCGGCAGTTCGCCTGCCGCGACCTCGAGGACAGGGCCGCGGGCTACGGCGTCACAGGACATTCCGCAGATGGCACGGACCTCCAGTCCTGCCTCGAAGTGCTCGGCCGCGCGTTCGCGCTTGCCCGGGACGGAGGCGGCCCGCAGATGGTCGTGGCGAAGCTGCTTCGTCTCTGCGGCCACGGCGAGCACGACGACGGGAGTTACGTGGAATCCAAACTAAAGCTCGCCGCGACGGGGCGCGATTGCATGCGGGTCGCCGAGGCGCGGGTCATCCGCGAGGGCTGGGCCGACGCGAGAGCCGTGGATGGCTGGCGCGCGGAATCCGTGAAGCAAATCGAGGACGCCGTGGCCACCGCGCAACGCGAACCCGGCCCGGACCCGTCGGCCGAGGATTGGCGCGCGCTCTCGGAGCGGCGCCTCACGGAGACGCACGAGTCGTGAACCGTCTCGCGCGCGGGCCATCATCCCCCCGATGAGCATCACCTACCTGGAGGCCATCCGCGCCGCACAGGCCAAGGCGCTTGCCGACGATCCGCGCGTGTTCATCTACGGGCAGGACGTCGGCGACTTCGGCGGCGCGTTCAAGGCCACGAAGCACCTCGCGAAGGAATTCCAGGGCCGCGTGCTCGATTCGCCGATCAGCGAGGATGCCATCGTCGGCATGGCCATCGGCGCGGCGATGGAGGGCATGCGGCCGATCGTCGAAATGCAGTTTGCGGATTTTTCCAGCGCAGCCTTCACGCAGATCGTGAACCAGGCGGCGACGCTTTGGTGGCGCACCGAGGTCCCGTGCCCGATCACCATCCGGCTGCCGAGCGGCGGCACGCAAGGCAGCGGGCCGTTCCACAGCCAGAGCCTCGAGGTGCTCTACGCGCACTTCCCGGGACTCGTGGTGATGACCCCCGCCACGGTCGAGGACGCCTACAGCATGCTGCTCGAAGCCGTCGCCATCGACGACCCTGTCGTCTTTTGCGAGCACAAGCTGCTCTATTACCACCTCAAGGCCGAGCGGTTGCCGTCCGAGGCGCTGCCCGCGGGCAAGGCGCGCATCGCCCGCGCGGGACGCGACCTGACGATCGTCGCCTACAGCGCGATGCTGCACGAGGCGCTTGCCGTCGCCGAGGAACTCGCGCCGCTCGGGCACGAAGTCGAGGTGGTGGACTTGCGGACGGTGAAGCCGCTCGACACGGACACCGTGATGGCGTCGGTCGCGCGCACGGGGCGGTTGCTCTGCGTCGGCGAATCGTGGCCGTGGGGCGGCGTGACGGCGGAAGTCATTGCGCGCGTCGCAAGCGAAGGCTTCGGGTTGCTCGACGCGCCGCCGCAACGTCTCAACGCGAAAGACACACCCGTGCCGTATCACCCCAACCTCTGGGCCGCGCACCGGCCGACGGCGAGGACGATTTCCGACGCCGCGCGAAGACTGCTGAAACTCTGAGCCGATGAACGACCTTTCCAAACACGGCGACGCGCCCGGCCGCGATTTCGGCGCGTTGCATTCCGCATTCCACATGCCGCGCTCCGCACTCTAAACTCCGCCGATGCCCCGCATCCCGATCATCATGCCGCAACTCGGCGAGTCCATCGCCGAGGCAACGGTCGTCAACTGCTTCATCACCGCGGGCGACCCGGTCAACGCCGACCAGGACATCCTCGAAGTCGAGACGAGCAAGGCCACGATGACCGTGACTTCGCCCGGCAACGGCCGCGTCGCGCAGGTGCTCGCCCAGCCGCACGAGAGTTACGCCGTCGGTGCGGTGCTGGGTTTCGTGGAAGTCTCCGACGCTGAAGCCGCGCGCCTCGGCGTCGACGGGCATCCCACCACCCCGCCCACGCGCGCGCCGCATCCCGCGCCGAAGTCCACCGTCGAGCCGACCGTCCGAGGCCTTCCCGTGCCGGCGCACGCCGGGGCGGTGAGTTTCATTTCGCCGCGCATGAAGGCGCGGATGAACGAACTGGGCTTGAACGCGGGCGACCTTGCGGGCATCGCGGGCAGCGGCGCGGGCGGCCGCGTGACGATCGAGGATTTCGAGAAGTTCCTCGCGGGGCTCGAGTCGAAGAAACTGACGCCCGCGTCGAGCATGCGCGTGGCCGTGGCCGATGCCATGAGACGCAGTTGGACCCGCCCGCTCGCGACCGTCGGCCTGCCCGTCGCGCTGGACGCCTTGCTCGCGCAACGCAACGAGTGCAAGCCGAAGCCCGGCATCACGCTGTATCTCGTGCGCGCGCTCGGCATCGCGCTCGCCGAGAACAGCGCGCCCGCCGGCCGGCTGGTCGGCCAACGCGTCGTGCATCCGACGGCGACGGACATCGGATTCGCGGTCGAGGCGGAGGACGGCGTGCTCGTGCCGGTGCTGCGCAACGTCGGCTCGCACCGGCTGGCGGAATTGCTGCCGCGCTACAACGAACTGCTTGAATTCGCGCGCCAGCGGCGGTTGCCTGCCGAGGCGACGGGCGGTTCGATCGCGACGGTGACAAACTTCGGCACATTCGGCCTCAAGTGGGCCACGCCGATCCCGTTGCCGGAGCAGACGCTCGTGCTCGGCATGGGAGCGGCGCGCAAAGTGCCGTCGTGGGATGAGGTGAAGGGCCAGTTCGTGCCGGTGATGGAGGCGGAGGTGACACTGAGCTTCGACCACCGCGTGCTCGACGGCGGCGCCGCGGGAAGGTTTCTCACGCGAATCCGCGAGCTGCTCGTGCGCCCTGCCGACCTGTAAGCGAGTGACGGGTGGACATTGCGCTGCGACCCGATACACTCGGGCGTTTCAACGAACTCAACCTTTCCAAACCCATGAAGAAACAACTCGCCCTTCTCTCGCTTGTCTCGGTCTGCGCCCTCTTGATGCAAGGCTGCGCCGCGCTGGTGGTCGGCGCCGCCGCGGGCACGGGCGTCGCCTACTTCGGCGCCGAACTCAAGAGCAACGAGCCCGTGTCGCTGGACAAGGCATGGTCCGCCACCGAGAAGGCCGTCACCGCGCTTCAGTTCACACCCGTCCAACGCAAGAAGGACGCCCTCGCCGCATACTATGAGGGCATCGGTGCAGCCGACAAGCGCATCACCATCAAGCTCAAGAACACCGGCGAGAAGGTCACCGAGGTCCGCGTGCGCGTGGGGACTTTGGGCGACGAGAATCTGTCGCGGACGATCCTCAACAAGATTCAGTCGGGCTATTAGGCTTGGGCCGTGATTTCAGGACGGATGAAACCTCGGCGCGGGTCCGTGCCATCTGCACCATTGCACCCATGAGGAACACACTACTCCCGCTCGTCTGGCTGCTGGCTGCAACGGCGTTTGCCGCGGACCGCAAGCCCAACATCATCTTCATCCTCGCCGACGATCTCGGCTACACGGACGTCGCGTGCTTCGGCAGCAAATACTACGAGACGCCGAACATCGACCGGCTCGCGGCGCAGGGCACGCGGCTCACGCGATACCACGTGAGCCAGAACTGCCAGCCCACGCGCGCCGCGCTGATGACCGGCCAATATGCGGCGCGCACGGGTGTTTACACGGTCGGCGGCATTGACCGCTTCAACTGGCAATCGCGCCCGCTCCGGCCCGCGGACAACGTCACCGAACTTCCGCTCGACCGCACGACAGTCGCGCAGACGCTCAAGGGCGCGGGTTACGCCACGGCCATGTTCGGCAAATGGCACCTCGGCCAGCAGGGGAAATTTCATCCGGGCCAGCGCGGCTTCGACGAGGCAATCACTACGATGGGCGCGCACTTCGACTTCGTCACCCAGCCGCCGACCACGGTCCCGTCCGGCGTGTATCTCGCGGACTGGCTCACGGACCAGGCGGTGGATTTCATCACGCGGAAAAAGGACCAGCCGTTCTTTCTCTACCTCCCGCACTTCGGCGTGCACTCGCCCCATCACGCGCGGCCGCCGCTCGTGGAAAAATTCAAGTCGAAGCCCGGCGCGGGCGGGCACAACAGCCCGGTTTACGCCGCGATGATTTACAGCGTGGACGAGAGCGTCGGCCGCATCATGAAGCTGCTCGACGACCTGAAGCTCGCCGACAACACGCTCATCGTGTTCAGCAGCGACAACGGCGGCGTGGGCGGCTACGTGCGCGAGGGCGTGAAACAGGCGGGCGACATCACCGACAACGCGCCACTGCGCAGCGGCAAGGGAAGCCTCTACGAAGGCGGCACGCGCGTGCCGCTCATCGTGCGCTGGCCGGGCGTGGCGAAGCCCGGGTCCGCGAGCGACGTGCCCGCCATTCATGTGGACATTCTGCCCACGTTCGCGGAAGTCGCCGGCGCGAAGCTTCCCGCGCAACCGCTCGACGGCGAGAGCCTCGTGCCGCTGCTGCGCGACTCAGGCGCGAAGCTCAAGCGTGACGCGATTTTCCAGCACTTCCCCGGCTATCTTGGCGCGGGTTCCGGTTCGTGGCGGACGACCCCGGTCGGGTTGATCGAGGTCGGCGACTGGAAGCTCATGGAATTCTTCGAGACCGGCAAACTCGAGCTCTACAACCTGCGGGAAGACATCGGTGAATCGCGCAACCTCGCACCGGAGCAACCGGACAAGGCGAAGGAACTCCACGCCCGCCTCGTCGCGTGGCGCAAGGAGGTCAACGCGCCGATGCCCACGCCCAACAAGCCGGCTGCCGACACCCACACGACGCCCGTGAAGAAAAAGGGGAAGAAGCAGCAGTAACCACGGCGTGTCGGGAAGCCGTGGAGTCTTCGCTCCACCGAGCGTCGTCGTTTCTCACACCTTCGTCTCCATCAGCGAGGCAGCGCGGAGAAACTTCTCGATGCGATCGATGACGCCCGACTCGTCGAACTGCGCCGCCACCGACAACCGGCCCGCCTCGGCGAGCACGGCGCGGATTTGCGTGTCCCGCTCCATGCGCAGGATGCACCCGGCGAGTTCCTCGGCGGAGCCCGCCGAGTAGGTGAGCGCGGTTTCCCCGTGGCTGAAGACGTCTGACGCCGCGCCCGCGGTCGAGGCGATCACGGGCAGTCCGCACGCCATCGCCTGCAGCGCGACGGAGATGTAGGGCTCGTCCCACTCGCTCGTGTGCAGGAAAATGTCGTGCTCGCGAAAGACGGGGAGCAGGTCGCGGCTCAAGTCGGGCACCGAGGCGAATTCGACGGGGAGCTTCGCGGCGATGACCTTGGACCGGAGCTGCGAGATGTAATCCGACGAGCCGCGGCCCACGATCGTGAGCACGCACTCGGAGCCCTGCTGGCGCGCGAGGTCGAGCGCATCGAGCGCGGTCAGCGCGCCGCACTCCCTTGTGAGTTCCGCGGCGAGCACCAGCCGGCACTTGCGGTTCCCGGAGGGTTTCACTTCCCCCGTGAAGTAATCAGTCCGCACACCGGGATGAATGACGACCGCGTCCTTGATCGCAAAGCCCGCCGCCTCGGCCGCGGCGCGCACGCTGTGGCTGCAAAAACAAACGCTGCCGGGCGGGATGCCCTGGACAACGCGGGCGGTCTCCGCGGAGCCGGAAGCGTCGCGATCAAAGACCTCCGGCAGGCGGTCAACGCCGGCTCGAAGCCGCGTCGGAGCCTCGCGGTCGATGCGATTGCGCTGGCCGCTCAGCTCCAATCCGCGTCGCACGACGGTGTCCGTGATCGAGACGCGCTCGGAATTCCAAAACCGCAGCCACGGGTCGTGGCGCAGCCCGGTGTCGAGCCAGTGATCGGCGATGTCGAAGACGAGCGCGCAATTCGCGTCGGAAAGCGAGGTGAGGATGGACTTGCCGATGCCGTGCAAACTCCAGACGTAGACGAGTTCCGGCTTCCAGCGCTGGATGAGTTCGCGGAGGACCGTGTGGTTGTGCGCTTCCATGGCCTGCAATTCGCCGCGCGCGGTGACGAGGTTTTGCCCGAAGACGCCGTTGAGCCGGAGGCGCCGCTCGACGCCGGCGGAGCGCTGGCCTTCCTTCATGCCATAACTGCTGGTGAGCACGATCGCCTCGTGCCCGCGCTCCACAAGGCGGTTCACCACGGTTTCGCAACGCACGTCAAACGTGCCCGCGTGCAGCGGTGGATAGAGATTGGTGATAACGAGGAGTTTCATCCCGATTCCGAACCGGGCTAGGCTACGCGGCTGCGGTTGGAGGCGCGAGACGGATTTCATCGTCAGGCCGCGGGGAGGTCGGGGCGATGGCGTCACCGCGCATGGGGCCGGGCGTTCACGCACACCGGGTGTTTCTACAGGTGGAAGGCGGTTTCGTTTCAAGTTTGCTCTTCACCGCGCCCGCGGGCTTGCGCACACTCCGCACACGTTATGAGCTTGTTTGATCTGCATGGCGAAGTCGCGGTCGTCATCGGCGGCACAGGCGTCCTCGGCGGCGCGCTGGCCGACGGACTTGCGGAAGCCGGTGCACAAGTCGCCGTGCTGGGCCGCAACGCCGGGCGCGGCGAGGCGCGCGTGAAGTCCATTCAAGCCAAGGGCGGCATGGCGGCATTCTTCAACTGCGATGCCATCTCCCGCGGCTCGCTCGCCGAGGCCCACGAACAAATCGAAGCCAAGCTCGGCGCGCCGGCCATTCTCGTGAACGCCGCGGGCGGCAACGCGCCGCAAGTCACGGTCACGGCGGAGCGCGCGTTCGAGCAAATCCAGTTCGCCGACTGGCAGGCGAACTTCGACCTCAACCTCGCGGGCGGCGTGCTGCTGCCCTGCCAGGAATTCGGCCCCGCCATGTGCAAACGCGGGCGCGGCAGCATCATCAACATCGCCAGCGTCTCCGCGCACCTGCCGCTCTCGCGCGTGGTGACCTACTCCGCCGCGAAGGCCGCCGTGTTGAGTCTCTCGCAATTCCTCGCGCGCGAGTGGGCC
>Ga0194121_10000733_pt1 | contig 57292 bp, 51 predicted proteins | sample TA2MahCa50mmetaG_FD_148609 | JGI IMG/M metagenome (GOLD analysis project Ga0194121, IMG submission 148609) | Freshwater microbial communities from Lake Tanganyika, Tanzania - TA2015020 Mahale Deep Cast 50m | ecosystem: Environmental > Aquatic > Freshwater > Lake | place: Tanzania: Lake...
TCTCGTACCGCGCGGGAGAAGCTTGGTTCCGTACGGGCCACTGCGCCTACGCGACGGAGCAACTGACGAAGGCCGTGGCGCAAGATCCACAGAATGATGGCGCGCCGCGAGCGCTCTTGATGCTGGCCGATTGCCAAACACACGACAGCCACACGCCGGACAGCGCCGTAACGCTGCGGCAGGTCTGGACCCGCTATCCGCAGACGCCGGAGGCCGACGAGGCGGAAAAGTTGCTGGCGCAACGGTCGAGCGGAGCGGCCTGGAAGCCGACGCTGGATGAGCGGTACCTCCGGGCCTCGGCCCTGCTCAACGCTGCGCAAAACGAGGCGGCGGTGGAGGAACTAAAAACATTTCTCTCCTCAGCTCACGGGCATCCCAAAACTGAAGAAGCCAAACTCAAACTCGGGATCGCGCTCGCACGGTTGAAACGTTACGATCAGGCCAAGGTGATCTTTCACGAGCTGGCGTCCACTGGGCCTTACACTGAGGCAAGCGAATCCGTGGTCTGGCTGGCGCGCAGCCACTTGCGGCTCGGTGACGGCGACCATCTGCTGGCGGTGCGTAAGGCCTATCCAAAAGTGTCGCTGACGCTGGAACAACTGTCGCTGATCCTGCTGGCAACGGGGACCTGGTACGACGACCAGAACCAGCCGGATCAGGCCATCGCGCAGTACCGACAGATCCTCCAGCTCGGCGAGCACACGGACCAGCGCGCCGAAGCACTGTGGCGGATTGGGTGGATTCAGTATCGTGCGGGCCGCTATCGAGCGGCCGTGAAGACCCTTCAAGACTTGGTGGCGATTCGCGAGGATCCGGTGAACAATCCGCAGGCGCTCTACTGGACGGCTCGCGCGCTGGAACAATTGCAGGAGTCCGCAGCGGCAGACGAAGCGTACCAGACGCTCTGCCGGAAATTTGCCTGGACCTATTATTGCCAGTTGACCCGTGTCCGCGTAAACATCCCACCGCCGGACTCAGCGGCCATGCCGTCGAACGGCGATCCGCGGGCCACCGGCGGCTCAGTAATCGAACAGGATATTCACTATCGCCGTGCGGTGGAACTGCGTCTGCTGGGATTGGAACAGGAGGCCGGCCATGAAGTGGCATGGTTGCTGGACCGTTATGCGCGCAACCGGTCGGCGCTGGTGCAGCTCATCACGCATTTGAGCGACGCGGGCGCCTACCATCAAAGCCTGCGGTTGGCGCGGCTGCATTTTCGCGACGGGCTCGAGCGGGGCGTGGAACCGGTGCAGTCGGCGTTGTGGAACGCGGCCTACCCGACGGTCTATCTGCCGGCGATTCGGGCCCTGAGCGGGGCGCGCGTTGACCCCTATCTCGCCGCGGCGATCATCCGCGAGGAGAGTCAGTATGATGCGCGCGCCGTGTCGCGCGTCGGAGCGATTGGACTGATGCAGCTGATGCTGGGGACGGCACAGGCGGTGGCGCAGCAGATCGGCGGGCCAGCCACCGTGGCCCGCAACGATCTCTTCGACCACGAAACGAATATCCGGTTCGGCGTGCGCTACCTTGAACAATTGATCGAACAGTTCAAGGGGAATCTGATCCACGCCGTCGCGGCCTACAACGCCGGCCCGCCCGTCGTCTCAAAGTGGATCCAGAAATTCGGCGATAAAGAGCCGGACGAATTCGTCGAATTGATCCCCTATCAGGAAACCCGTCAGTACGTCCGGCGCGTCCTGCGAAGCTACCGCGAATACCGACGTCTGGGCGGGGCGACCTGTGCCGTCCGTTCCCTTGACAAGGTCTGCTAGGCCTCCTATAGTGTCCAACATCTAGGCGATTTCTCCTCGTTGCACCGCAATATCTGGTGGTGGTATGGCCCTGGACAAGCTTTCCTCATTAGAAGGGCGCATCAAGGACATGGTGGAGATGATTCACACGCTCAAGCGTGAGAACGCGGCGTTGAAGAGCGAGGTCCGGGCAGCTAAGGACCGCGCACTAAAACAGCATGGCCAGAGCGACCGATGGGCAACGGAACGGGCGGAGATCAAGGCGCGCGTGGAGAAGGTGCTGGGTAATCTGGATGCCTTCGAATTTGTTGAGGAGACGACAGCCGTAGAATGAGCGGCTTGCACGCAGCTTAATGCATGAACAAAGACTCAACGGGTTAAGGACTCCATCCGGCAGTCGCCATATCGATACACCGATAACATGTCGCCGGCACACGCCTAGCGAGGGGTGGGGGGAGAACCGATGAAGACCGTCGAAGTCGAAATCTTTGGGCAGCGGTACACGATTACGGGCGAGGCGGACGAAGAGTACGTCAAGCGGCTTGCCAATTATGTGGACACGCAGCTCCGCGTACTCGCACAGGGACTCAAGACCGGGACGCGCGCCAAGCTGGCGGTGCTGGCCGCGCTCAATATCACGCATCAGTTGTTCCAGGCCGAGCGCACGCGGCAGGAGGGCGAGGACGAGCTGGCACGGCGGACGCTGAGCCTCGTTGAGTCCATCGAAGAGCAGTTGGAGCCGACGCGCAAGCGCTAGGCGGAGTGTGGGGCGCTTGCAAAGGATGTTTATATTTGCTACGGTACAGTAGTGCTCTGATTAGAAACGCGACAGGCAGACAGCGTGGCAGTGGAGAGTACGACAGGACAGGCTGAAGGCACTATTCACGAATAGCAAGAACGAGTCGAAGGGTAGGCAATTGATCAGACAGTGGGTGCAAGACTACAGGGCAAGGCTGGAGAGGGTCGTCTGGAGGCTGCTGGACAGGTGGCGGCCACCCTCTTTGCAGGCAATCAGTATTAGATCGCGCGCTGCACAGAAGCCACGAGCGCGCCGACCCTGGCCCATGTAGCGAGCACGTTCTTCCCTTCGCGGGTGTTCAGCCGGTTTTTTCTCTCTCCCCGGAAGCGATCCTTCTTCGGTTCGATCGACTCCTGACCGCGCGTCTGTCCCCAACATAACCGTGCGCGTGGAGATGCGCCGTAGCCATGCCTGGCACGGCGCGGATGAAAGGGGACCCCACCGTGATCGTGGATATCATGACATATGTGGCCGCCGCACTCATCGGCGCCCTGACCGGCGTCGGCGGCTATTTGACCGTCCGCCGCAATGCGGTGGCGGCGGAACGGGCGCAGGTCGAGGAACAAGCTCGTCAGGCAAAGCAGGTCGCCGAGCGGGCAGCAGAAAATCTCGTCAAGGAAGCCAGGCTCGAGGCCAAAGATCTGTTGCTGCAGGCCCGGACGAGCCTTGAAAAGGAACAGAAAGAGAAGCGCGCCGAAGCGAGCGTCGTGGAAAAGAAGCTGCTCCAGCGCGAGGAGCAATTGGAGCGCAAGGCCAGCTCGCTCGACCGGGGTGAGACCGAACTGCAGAAGCGCGAGGCGGCACTGAGTAAGCGCGATGTTGTACTGACCGCCTCAGAGGCTGCCTGCGAACGCGCCTTGAAGGAGCACCGGCAGGCCCTGGAGCATGTGGCCGGTCTGACGGCCGAGGAGGCCCGGAGACAGCTCACGGCCTTGGTGGAAAACGCCGCGCGGCTCGAAGCGGCGGGTGCAGCCAAGCGGATCGTGGATCAGGCGAAGGAAGGGGCCGAGCGCGAGGCGCGCGAGATCATCACGCGGTCGATCCAGCGCGTGGTGCGCGATTATGTCTCGGAGAGCACGCTTTCGGTGGTGCCGATCGCCAACGATGCGATCAAGGGCCGGATCATCGGTCGAGAGGGGCGAAACATCCGGGCGATCGAGGCGGCCACGGGCATCGATCTCATCGTGGACGAAACCCCCGATGCCGTGATCGTCTCCGGCTTCGATCCTCTGCGGCGTGAGATTGCGAAGATCGCGTTGGAACGGCTGATACAGGACGGACGCATTCATCCGACGCGGATCGAGGAGGTCGTCGAGAAGGTCAAGGCCGAACTGGAAAAGCTGATGGTCGAGGACGCCGAAAAGGTCATCTTCGAAGTCGGTCTCTCAGACTTCCATCCCGAACTGGTCAAGGTGCTGGGCAAACTCAAGTACCGGACCAGCTACGGGCAGAACAATCTGTACCATGCCCGCGAAGCGGCCTTCATCTGCGGCACCATGGCAGCCGAGCTTGGCCTGGACGTGAAGCTAGCCAAGCGCGGCGCATTGCTCCACGACATCGGCAAGTCGGTGAGCCACGAGGAGGAGGGGACGCACGCCATGCTGGGCGCCAATATCGCCAAGAAGTACGGCGAGTCGGAAAAAATCGTCAACGCGATCGCGGCGCATCACGAGCAGGTGGAGCCGATCTGCCCCGAGTCGGTGCTGGTCGCGGCGGCGGAGGCACTTTCGGCCGCCCGGCCGGGCGCGCGACGCGAGGCGCTCGAATCCTACGTGAAGCGGTTGGAGAAGCTCGAATCGCTGGCGACGGGTTTCCAGGGCGTGCAGAAGGCCTACGCGATCCAGGCGGGCCGCGAGATCCGTGTGATCGTGCGGCAGCAGGAAATCACGGATGATCAGTCGGCGCTCATCTCGCGGGAGCTGGCGAAGAAGATCGAGCAGGAGCTGACCTATCCGGGCCAGATTAAAGTGACGGTCATCCGGGAAAGCCGGTTCACGGAACTTGCGAAGTAACAGTAAGGGGGCAGGCGTGAGGCGTGCAGGGGGTGATCATGTACAGCACCCCGTGCGCCGCACTCCTCACCAGGTGAAGCTGTGAAAGTCTTAGTGATTGGCGACATCATGGGGGAGCCCGGCCGGCGCGCAGTCGAGCGGCGGCTGCCAAAACTTGTTGCCGAGCACGGCATCGATCTCGTCGTCGCCAACGGGGAGAACATCGCCGGCGGATTCGGCATCACGCCTGAGCTGGCGGAGGAATTATTTGAATGGGGAGCCTCGGTCATCACGACCGGTAACCATGCCTGGGACAAGAAGGAAATCGTGGACTATATGCGCCGCGAGAAGCGTCTGCTGCGTCCGGCGAATTATCCGGACGGCGTGCCCGGCCAGGGCAGCATCGTGGTGGAAAGCGCGGGCGGAGAGAAACTGGCGGTGCTACATCTGATGGGCCGCGCCTTTATGATGACGCTGGACTGTCCGTTCCAGACTGCCAGGCGGGAGCTGGCGCGCTTGAAAAAGGAAACGCCTGCCGTCATCGTGGACATGCACGCGGAAGCCACGTCTGAAAAGATGGCGATGGGACATTTTCTCGACGGGGAGGTGGCGGCGGTGGTTGGTACGCACACGCACGTGCAGACGGCGGATGAGCAGATGCTGCCCAAGGGCACGGCCTATCTAACCGACATCGGGATGACCGGTCCGATCCATTCCGTGATCGGCATCAAAAAGGAAATTGTCCTGGAAAAGTTCTTGACCGGCATGCCCCGGCGCTATGAAGTGGCGACCGGCCCGGCGGTGTTCTGCGCCGCGCTGGTGGAACTTGACGCGAGACTTGGCAAGGCCATCAGCATTCAGAGAATTCGCATTCCGGATTAGTTGTTCCTCGCTGCGAATAGGTGATGATGCGCTCTGTGGGTGATCGTGCCCCGCGCCAGATCCTCACTGTGTCCGCCCTGACGGCCCTCGTCCGCGAGCGGCTGGAACAGGACTTCCCCGACCTCTGGATCGAGGGTGAAGTCTCCAATTTCCGCGCACCCGCTTCCGGCCACCTCTATTTCACGCTCAAAGATGCCTCCAGTCAGATCCGGGCCGTGCTGTTCCGTTCCGGCGCCCAGCGCCTGCGCTTTGCGCTGGAAGAGGGGCTTCATCTCGTCGTGCACGGCCGTCTCGGTGTCTACGACCCGCGCGGGGAATACCAGATCATTCTTGATCATCTGGAACCCCAAGGCCTCGGCGCACTGCAACTGGCTTTCGAGCAGCTCAAAGAAAAACTGGCGCAGGAGGGACTGTTCAACCAGGATCGCAAGCGGCCGCTGCCGTTTTTTCCGAAACGGGTGGGTATCGTGACCTCGCTCTCCGGGGCCGCGCTGCACGACATGCTGGTGGTGTTACGCCGCCGCTGCCCGATTCTCGGCACCGTGATTGCGCCAGTACCGGTGCAGGGTGAGGGCGCGGCGCCTCAGATTGCCGCCGCCATCCGTCTGCTCGGCAGCTCAGGTCTGGTGGACGTGATGATCGTCGGACGGGGCGGTGGTTCGCTGGAGGATTTGTGGTGTTTCAACGAGGAAGAAGTTGTGCGCGCGATTGCGGCCTGTGCGGTCCCGGTCGTCTCGGCGGTCGGGCACGAGATCGACGTGACGCTGGCTGATTTTGCGGCGGACCATCGTGCTCCGACTCCTTCAGCGGCGGCCGAAGCGGTCGCGCCGGTTCTGCGCGAGCTCGTCGGCACACTGGATGCCCATCGTGCACGCATGGCCCACGAGGTCCAGCGCCGTCTGGAATGGGCGACACAGCGAACGGACGATGCGGTCGTCCGAATCGAGCACGGACTTGGCGTGGTGCTTTCATTTCAGCACAGGCGGCTGGCTGAATGCCGGCGCGGCCTCCACATTGCCAGTCCGGTCGAGCGCGTGCGCGCCATTGCCGCGTTGCTGCCGCAATTGATCCGGCGCGTACAGCGCGGGATGACGGCCTGGCTGGCGATGCAGCGACAGACCGTTCGTGTCGCCATGGCGGGGCTGGACAGTCTCAGCCCGCTGGCCGTGCTGGGACGCGGCTACAGCATCGTGCAGACGGTGCCGGACGGCGTGGTGGTCAAGCGGGCACGGGATGTGTCTGAGGGCGACCGGGTGCGGGCACGGCTGGGCGAGGGGGAGCTGCTCTGCGACGTACAAAAAATTCTTCCGGATGCCTAGCGGTTGCGCCCTTCAAGATGCCTCCTTATAATAGGATTAGTCTCGATGGAGGATGCGTGTGGCGCCTGTCAAGTTTGAACAAGCGATGGCTCGGCTGGAAACAATCGTCTCCGAGCTGGAAAAGGGCGAGCTGTCGCTCGATGAATCGCTGAAAATCTTCGAGGAAGGCATCAAGCTCTCCAAGACCTGCTTGAAAATGCTGGATGACGCCGAACGGAAGGTCGAGATTCTGATTCAGGACAAGGACGGTAAGAAACGACTGCGGGCTTTCAATTTCGACGAGGATGACAGCAACGGGACGTCCCGGTCCACGTGACGCCTGCCGATTCCCTCTCACGGTCTTTCCCCTCTGCCATGGCTATCAAGCGTATCGCGACCCGGGAGCGTCTGGATCACATGCTGGTATCACGAGGCCTGGTTCCTAGCCGCGAGCAGGCCATCCGGCTGATTCTGGCCGGCGCGGTACGGGTGGACGGTGTGCGGGTGGATAAGCAGGCGGCGCGGGTGACGCCAAATGCCGTGATCGATGTGATGGAAGCGTTGCCCTATGTCAGCCGGGGCGGCGGCAAGCTGGCAGCGGGACTCGACGCGTTTGGGATCGATCCTGCCGGGCTCGTTGCCATGGACGTGGGGGCGTCGACTGGTGGGTTCACGGATTGCCTGCTCCAGCGCGGAGCGCGCCTTGTCTATGCGGTGGATGTGGGCTATGGACAGTTGGACTGGAAGCTACGGCAGGATGCCCGTGTTGTCGTGCTGGACCGGCAGAACATCCGATATCTGGAGAAATCAGCAGTGCCCGATCTGATCGACCTGGCGGTCATTGACGTGTCGTTCATCTCTCTGACGCTGGTGCTGTCCGCCGTGGTGCCGTTTCTGACCCCTGCGGCTGTTGTCGTGGCGCTAGTGAAGCCGCAGTTCGAGGTCGGCAAAGGCGAGGTCGGCACAGGCGGCATTGTGCGCGATGACGCACAGCGAAAAGCCGTGACGGACAAGGTTGTGGCGTGCGCGGAGGCGCTGGGCCTGCGCACGATTGGGACGATCGATTCACCAGTGCATGGACAGAAGGGCAATCGGGAAATTCTCGCCGGATTTCGACGGGAGTTGGCATGAAAATTCTGGTGACGGGCGGCGCGGGATTCATCGGCTCGCACCTGGTCGATCGTCTCGTGCAAGAGGGGCACGAGACGGTGGTGGTGGACGATCTGTCCAGCGGTTCGCGGCGGAACCTGAACCGGGCGGCCACCTTCTACAAGCGGGATGTGCAGGGCTCGTGGCTCGAAGGCGTGTTCCGGAAGGAGCGTCCCGTTGCGCTGATCCATCTGGCGGCGCAGATGAACGTGCGCCGGTCCGTCGATGATCCGCTGTTCGATGCACGGGTCAACATTCTCGGCACGCTCAGCATATTGCAGCAGGCGGTTCGCTATGGCGCTCGCAAAGTCATCTTCGCCTCTTCGGGTGGGGCCATCTACGGCGAGCAGGAGGTCTGTCCGGCCCCGGAGTCGCATCCGACACGCCCGCTCTCGCCATACGGGATTAGCAAGCTGGCGGGAGAATATTATCTGCAGTATTACCAGCGCGTGAGCGGTATCCAGCACGTGAGTCTTCGGCTCAGCAACGTCTACGGGCCAAGGCAGGATCCTCATGGGGAGGCCGGCGTCGTGGCCATTTTCTCGCAGCAGATGCTGGCCGGCGAGCAGCCGATCATCAATGGCAACGGCCGGCAGACCCGGGATTTCATCTACGTCGACGACGTGGTGGAGGCGTACTTGGCGGTGCTGGGCAAAGACGTTGAGGGTGTCTACAACGTGGGGACGGCACACGAGACGTCCATCAACGATCTGTTCCGCAAGCTGGTGGCTTCGACGAAGTCCGGCTGCAAGCAGCTCTACGGCCCGGCCAAGAAAGGCGAGCAGATGCGCAGCGTAGTGGACGCGACCCGGCTGCGGCAGGAACTCGGATGGGAGCCGCGTGTGCCGTTGGATGAGGGGCTGGCGCGAACCGTGGACTACTTCCGCGGGCAGGCTCTCTAGGTCAGGGTTAGTTTAGTAGCGGGGCACACTCGGATCGATCTGCGTGGACCAGGCGTCGATGCCGCCGACGAGGTTCTTCACGCTCTTAAATCCCTGCTGACCGAGAAATGCCGTGGCGTCGGCGCTCCGCATGCCGTGGTGGCACTGGCAGACGATCTCGGCGTTCTTGTCGAGCTTATCCAGCGATTGCGGCAGGGTGGCCAGCGGGATCAAGATCGAACCGGGAATTTTGGCGGTTTGATATTCCCATGGCTCGCGGACATCGACCAGAACGATTTTGTCGCCCTGGTCCATGCGCTGCTTCAATTCCTGAACGGTGATAGTAAATCCCATGTGCGCGGCCTCCTGGTCAGACGGGTTCGCTATCGTGCATCATAGGGGGGCCTTCGCCGAACTGTCAATTGGCGGGGATTGGCCCAATTCGCCCGGGCGGGGGTTGTCGCAGCGACAGAAATTTGCCGGAGAAAACGAGGCGTGCCACGGGAGCCCGAGGAACTGATTCAAATGCTAAGCGGGTTGCCAATCACCGCCCACTTCGCGCAAGGCACGAAGGGCGCGCGCTCCATCGCAGATCCGCCCCCGGCATCAAGCCGCGGCAGGAACAGCCGATAACGGACATGGTCCGAAAGACGAGATCAAGCGCGAGTCGCCGCCAGTCTGCCATCGTCGTGCTAGTCACGGCGGCGTCCCGTGCAGAGGCGGGCCGGATCAGCCGGGCGCTGATCCGGGCGGAACTAGCCGCCTGTGCGAATGTGCTGCCCGTCCGATCCCTGTTTCGATGGAAGGGAAAAGTGTGCGATACGACAGAGACACTTCTGGTCATCAAATCTCGGGCGGACCTATTCGACATGCTGACTTGCGAGGTCAAAAGAATCCACAGCTATGAAGTCCCGGAAATCATCGCGGTGCCCATCATTCATGGTGCCCCAGATTATCTCGCTTGGATTTCCCAAGTAACGCGAAAGTCTTTGTAATACAAGCGGTTATCAAGCGATAAAAGGGTTGACCAGGACCGAAAGATTTGGGTACAGTGACAGCCTGTTTTGGTGAAACCTGTTCCGGCCATCCAGGTATGGAGGGGGACAGGTGAGCCAGCCACACCGGGATAGACGGGCTTTCGAGATGGCAGAGAAAGAAAAATCGGCGGACGCCTACACCATTGTCATTTTCCGCGGGGCCAAGTCAGCCCCGCTGCGGTACAGCTTCTCCGGCCCCGCCGTGAAGCGGCTGAAGATCCTCGCGCTTGTCCTGCTGATCGTGCAGGGCGTCTTCATGGCCCACTACGTCATCCAATCTAGCCAGGTCTTGGAACTCACGGTCCTCCGTGAAGATGTGGTGTCCATGCGAGAGCAGACCTCCTCGTTTTCCAATTCGCTGGAGGAACTCAAGCGCCGCCTGCTCGCCATGCAAGAGGTCAACCAGCGGCTCAAAATCATGCTGGGCATCGAGGAGCAGAAGCAGGGCGATATGGTGAGTGGCAAGGGCGGCAGTGAACAGCCGGTGGTCGGCGGTGAGCCCCTCCAAGGAGCGCTCCCCGTGATCGGGCAGGCGCCAGCGCCCGTGCTGGCAGGCGCGCCACCGAGTGGGGATCTTTTGACCGTTAACAAGGTGCAAGAGGATATTTCTTGGCTTGAGCGTCAGTCCAAGGTGGAGGAGCAGGTTCTTGATGCCTTGATCGAAGCCGCGAAAGACAAGGCGGGACGCTGGGCGGCCATGCCGTCCATCTGGCCCGTCCATGGCTGGGTCACGTCAGGGTTCGGTCCCCGCGTGTCACCCTTCACGGGCCTGCTCGCCATGCATGACGGGCTCGACATCGGCGCGGCGCCGAACACCTCAGTCCAGGCCCCGGCAAGTGGCTATGTGGTCTCGGCGGGATTCGAGGCCAAGATGGGTAACGTCATACAGGTCGATCACGGCTACGGGATCGAGACGGAATATGGACATTTGGCGAAGATTCTTGTGAAGAAGGGACAAAAAGTAAAACGTGGCGATGTAATTGCGCTGGTCGGCAGCACCGGCCGCTCCACCGGCCCGCATCTCCACTACATGGTCAAGATCAAGGGTCAGAGCGTCAACCCGAGAGACTACATCCTCGACTAGTCCGCTCCTCCGCATTCCGTTTCTTAACCGCGTTCTCGTGATACCCTGCGGCATGTTCGGACCGTCTGTTTCGGCGTGAGGGGGGAAGTCGTGCCACTCCGTCCCATCCAGGAGATCGGCGAGCAGCTCGGCCTGCGTACCGACGAACTGATTCCCCACGGCCGGTACAAGGCTAAACTTCCGCCTGCCATCCTCGCGCGTCTTACTGAGCGTCCCGCGGGCCGCTATATCCTGGTTACCGCCATCAATCCCACGCCATTGGGCGAAGGGAAAACGACAACCGCCATCGGCTTAGCTATGGGTCTGTGCCACCTGGGCCGCCGGGCCGTGGTAACGCTACGCCAGCCGTCGCTGGGGCCCGTGTTCGGTCTGAAGGGCGGCGGCGCCGGAGGCGGACGCGCCTGCATCGTCCCGATGGAGGAGATGAATCTGCACCTGACAGGTGACGCGCATGCCATCCAGTCGGCGCACAACCTGCTCGCCGCCGTCGCCGACAATCATCTGTTCCACGGCAACACGCTGGGGCTGGATCCCGCTCAACAGAACTGGCCGCGAGCCAGCAGCGTGAACGACCGCGCGCTGCGGCACATCCGGCTGCTGGGCAAGGATGGCGGTGAGCGCGACACGGGGTTTGTTCTCACTGAAGCCTCCGAGGTCATGGCGATTCTCGCGCTGACAACGGGCGTGGCGGATTTGCGCACCCGGCTCGGGCGGATTGTCGTCGGCGCAACCCGAGACAGCCGGCCGGTCACGGCAGAGGATCTGAAATGCGCCGGCGCGATGGCCGCGCTGCTGCGACAGGCCCTCAGTCCGAACCTGATGCAGACGATCGAGGGCACGCCGGCTCTCGTGCACGCAGGGCCGTTTGGCAACATCGCGCACGGCACGTCGTCCGTCCTCGCCGATCGTATCGCATTGCGCTGTGCCGATTATGTGGTGACGGAGGCCGGCTTTGCCACGGAGCTGGGGGCGGAGAAATTTTTCAATATCAAGTGCCGGGTCTCCGGCGCGCATCCCGATGCGACGGTCATTATCGTGACGTTGCGGGCAATGAAATTCCACGGCGGGGGCGGCGAGGTCAAATCGGGACAGCCGGTGCCTGCCGGCCTCACTGGCCTGAATCACGAGGCGCTGGAGAAAGGATTCGCCAATCTGGAGCAGCATCTGGCCAACGTGCGGGCGCACGGAGTACCCGCGATTGTGGCGGTCAATGCCTTCAAACAGGATTCCGAGGACGAATTGAACTGGGTTTGCGAACGGGCCAGACAGGCAGGCGCCAACGAAGCCGTGGTCACCACGCATTTCATGGACGGCGGGAAAGGCTCGGAGGAGCTGGCCCGAGCGGTGATGCGGGCGGCTGCGCAACCGAACCGGTTCGCGCCGCTTTACGATGCAACCTGGCCGATCAAACGGAAAATCGAAACCATCGCAACGCGGATGTACGGCGCCGCCGGGGTGCGCTATGCGCCGCAGGCGGAGGCAGATCTTGATCGTGCCGAACGATGGGGTTTCGACCGGCTACCGATCTGCATGGCCAAGACACCGCTCTCGCTGTCGCACGATCCGGCACTCAGGGGCCGTCCCACCGGCTTCACCGTGCCGATCAAGGAGGTCCGCCTGCTGGCCGGCGCGGGCTATCTCACAGCGGTCTGTTCCGGGATCGAGCTACTGCCGGGGCTACCGGCACATCCGGCTGGCGAGCATATCGATCTCGATCCGAAGACGGAAGAAATCACGGGATTGATCTAAGTCAACGATAAAGTATGAAGGCTGGGCGATGAACCGAAAAAGTTTCTTCAGTTCAGCGGTCTGAGTTCATCGTTATCTGGTCAGCGCTGCTTGAGGTACTTGAGGAATTCCGAATCCGGGGTCAGGACCATTGTCGAGTGGGCGGCGAAAGTCTTTTTGTAGGCTTCCATCGAGCGGGTGAATTCAAAAAAGCGCGGATCCTGCCGGTAGGCGCTCGAATAAATCTTGAAAGCTCTGGCATCGCCGTCGCCACGCGCCTGCTCGGATTCCTTGTAGGCTTGGGCAAGGATCACTTCCCGGTCCTTTTCCGCGTCGGACCGGATCTTCTGCCCTTCCTCCGAGCCCTCCGCGCGATATTGTTTAGCCTGCCGCTCCCGTTCCGCCTGCATGCGGGCGAAGACGGCCTTTTCATTCTGCTCGGGAAGATCGGCCCGCTTGATCCGAACGTCGTGGATTTCGATGCCGTAAGCGGCCGCCTTCTCGTTGGCGCGTTGCTTCACAATTGCCATGATTTCCGAACGCGTCTTAGACACGATGTCCGTGAGGTCGTGCTTGCCAAGCTCGACCCGCAGCTCAGAATAGATGATGTCATCCAGCCGGCGCAGGGCCCCACGCTGGGTCTGGAAGTTCTGGAAGACTTTCAGGGGATCGATGATACGCCACTTGGCGAAGTTGTCGATCAGCAGCGTCTTCTTGTCCTGCGTGATGACTTCCTGGGGCGACGAATCGTAATCCAGAAGCCGTTTGTCGAAGTACGTAACGTCCTGGATGAACGGCGCTTTGAAATAGAGCCCTGGTGTGGTGATGTTCTTGACCGGGGCGCCGAGCTGGACCACCAGTGCGGTCTGCGTGATGTCCACGATGAAGACCGGCGAGGCGCCGAGTACCACCAGGAGCAGGGCGATCGCAAACAGCGCGATGGTGAGACCCTGGCGGCTCATCGCTTCTTCTCCTCAGTCGCCGCAGAGGCAGCTGGCGGCTTCGACCGGTCGAGCGGCAGATAGGGTAGCATCCGGTCGGACACCTTGCCGTCGAGCACCACCTTGTCGATGCCGCTCAGTACCTCTTCCATCGTTTCAATGTAGAGGCGTTTGCTGATGATGTCCTTGGCCTGCTCGTATTCCTTGAGCGTCTTAAGGAACCGCGCGCCCTCACCCTCGGCCCGCGCTACCCGCGCCTGCGCGTACCCCTTCGCTTGGTTCACGACTTGCGCCGCCTCACCCTTAGCCTTGGGGATGATGTCGTTCCGGTAGCCCTGCGCCTGGTTGATCATCTTCTCGCGGTCTTCCTTCGCGCTCTGGACGTCTTTGAACGCGGCGGCCACGGCTTCCGGAGGATTGACGTCCTTTAACTGCACGGCGGCGATCTGTACACCGGCCTCATACTGGTCGACAATGCGCTGAAGCAGCGTCTGCGCGTGGTCCTGGATTTGTGCCTTGCCAGTGGTCAGCGCGTCGTCGATCTTGCTCTTGCCGATGACCTCCCGCATGGCCGCCTCGCCGGCCTTTTCGATTGTTTCGTCGATTTCATCGACCCGGAAGAGATAGTCCTTGGCTTTCTTGATCTTATACTGGACGATGAACTCCACCGCGATGATGTTCAGGTCATCCGTCAACATCTGCGCTTCCTGAGGGAGGACCTGCACACGGCCCTGCCGGTCGGTACGGAAGCCGATCTCGATCCGGTGCAGTTTTTCGACCTTGGGCCGAAGGACAGTTTCAATAAAAGGCACTTTTACGTGCGGGCCTGGGCCGGCCGTGCGGACCACGTCGCCGAACCGCTTGACGACGCCTTCCTCGTCCGGCGCCACGATGAACGTACCTTGCCAGACGAGCACAACCAGAAACAGGAGGTACAGCAACGAGCGGAGTCCCTGGAACGGCATCATCTGGCGCAGCTGGTCCTGCGCCTGCTTGAGCGCGTCGTCGATCGAATCATGCTTTGCCCCCCAGGGGTCTTTCGGATCCCAGACCATCGGCTAGCCTCACGTGTGCAACACCATAACAGAGTTATCCCAACAGAGGCAACGGCAGCGGAAAGGAAATGGAGCGGGCGGGTGCGCTATGAAACAGAATGCGCGAGGGTGGCCGACACGGAATTCCGAACTTTCTCTGGAACCGGCTTGAGATCCCAGATCAACCCCATCTGTTCCAGCAACAGTAGGCCGTAGTAGGTGAAGTCAATTTCCCACCAAAAAAATCCCTGGCGGGTCGCGGCCGGATAATAATGGTGATTGTTGTGCCAGCCTTCCCCCAGAGTAATCAATGCCAGCCAGAAATTGTTGCGGCTGCTATCACCTGTCTCGTACCGCTGATTGCCGAACATGTGGGTGAGCGAGTTAATGGAAAAAGTGGCGTGGGACAGTACGACGGTCGAGACAAAAAATCCCCAGATCAGCATCTGCGCTCCGCTGGTGCCCAGTTCCGGTGCCACGCGGTTGAGGCCGAAGCCCAGTGCGAACATCGCAGTCCCCAGCAGGGTCGGGACGAGTACATCGAACCGGTCCAGAAACCGGAGTTCGGGATACTTCGCGAGGTCCGGCACTGCCTTGAAGTCCGTGCCAAAGTTAGACGGTTGGGTGATCCAGCCGAGATGACTCCACCAGAACCCGTGCCTGATCGGCGAGTGGATGTCCTGCTTGCTGTCAGAGTAAACATGGTGGTGGCGGTGGTTGGACGCCCACCAGAGCGGGCCCCGCTGCATGGCCGAATTGCCCATCAAGGCCAAGACGAATTGGAAGGGCCGTGACGTTTTGAACGTCTTGTGCGAGAAGTAGCGATGGTAGAAACCGGTGATGGCGAACATCCGGATGACATACATGGCAAAGGCCACGGACACCGCTGTCCAACTCCAGCCCACCCAGATTACGCCCAGGCACATCAGATGTACGGCCAGAAAAGGCAACCAGCGCGTCCAGGCGACCCACGTGGGAACGTGATCGCCGATGTGCCCGACCAGGGACGTGTCGAACCACTGCGCGAAGGCGATCATCGCGTGCCGTTTGCGGGGCTGTTTCAGGAAATCCTGCATCCGTACTGCTCCTTCTGGTGAGCCGACCCTAGTTTTTAGGGACGACGTATATCATATTTGACAATACGATGCCACGAAAAATACGGGGAAACGACTGGAAAGCATATTCGGGTATTAGATGGTCGTGCCACCGCAGGAACTGCCGGCACCGGCAGTGCAGCCGTAGCAGTGATTGGCCGTTGCGATTCGGCGGGTGTGTAATCGAGTGGGATCGAAATCGCGAATATGCTGCGGGACACCGTGAGCAACTGGCAGCTCTAGCATCTGGTTGAAGTCGCAATCGTAGAGTGTGCCGTCCCAGCCAACTGACACTGTGTAGCGGCACATGACGCTGGCGGCCGCAGCAGGGTTGAAAGCATTGGCCAGCCGTTCCATATAGCCTTCGTAGTTGCCGCTCTCGATGAGAAATTCCAGAAATCGGCTGATCGGCATGTTGGTAATCGTATAGAGCCGGTTGAAGGCGATCCCGTACCGCCGCTTGAGCTCGCGTTTGAACTGGACTTCAATTGCCTCCTGTTTTGGAGGCAGGAAGGCGCCGACAGGGTTGTGAACGAGATTCAACGTGAGGCCGCTACCCTCGCGGCCATACCCGAGGTCGTTCAATCGCTTCAGTGCGTCAATGGATTTCTCGAATATGCCTTCGCCGCGCTGCGCGTTCGTCTGGGACGCCTGGAAATAGGGGAGCGAGGCAACAATCTCGACCCGATGCCGCGCCAAAAACCCGGCCAGATCCGCTTGTGAGGGCACGAGCAGGATGCTCAAGTTACAGCGGTCTATCACGTGTCGGGCTAATTTTGTTGCCTCCTCAACCAGCCAGCGGAAATTCGGGTTGAGCTCCGGCGCGCCGCCGGTGATGTCCAATGTCGGAATATCCGTGCGCGCCAGCGCGCGCAAGCAGAGCTCAGCGGTTTCGCGCGACATGGATTCCTGCCGGTCCGGGCCCGCGTCTACGTGGCAGTGGCGGCAGGTTTGGTTGCAGAGCTTACCGACGTTAATTTGAAAGACGGTGATGCCGGTGGCGTCAAGGGGATGGAGTCTGGCGTCGGTCATCTTCTGCTCGAACGGCGGGCACGAGGCCGTCTTGGCCAGTATCTCCAGCTGATGGCCAGCGGAGGCGAGGGGATTCTGTCGAGCCAGCAGGCTGGGAGGCATCAGCTAACAACACGATCCATTCGGATCGCAGGACACGGCGCTGTCAGACACCGATCCGCCGGCCCGGTTGATGATGGTGAAATGCGGCCGGTAGGCGTCGCTATCGAGGACCTTCAGTGTCTTGGAGCAGATTTCGAGCGGCTCACCGCGCCGGTACCGGTGCTGGTCGTCGTCGCAGACCTCGACGAAAGGACCGGTCAGCAGTGCGTAGTGACCGCTCCACACGCAGGAAGCCTGCTCAGGCAGGACTGCCTCATAGCGGGAGTCCGATGAAGCCAGCGGCGTCGGTGTCTCAGAAAAAATAAAATGGCTGGCCAGCGGTGGCTGCTGGAGCACTTGCAGCGTCCGTGCATCCACCGATTTCGGGACGCCGCGCTGAAACGTCTGGCCCAACTCGTCCACCACCCAGCTGAACGGCCCGCGGAGCGTCGCATGGCGCACACCGTTGGCTGACGGCGCCGGCAGTTTGTATCCGGTCAGCGTCAAGGACAGAAAATGAATCCCGTCGATCGTCTGCCAGGGGATACACTTAATCTGGTGGACGCCGAGAAAGCCCGCCTCGCAGAGCCCGCCGACATAGTCGGTGACGGTCAGGGCGCCGGAGAGACAGTCGCCCCATTTCTTGGTGTCGTGGATTAGATACTGTGGCACGGTCTGGTCCGACACGATATCCGAAATCGTGAAACGCCCACTGGGTTTGAGCACGCGAAACATTTCGCGAAAGACCTTGCGCTTGTCGGGGGCCAGATTGATCACACAGTTGGAGATGATCAGATCCGCCGTGCCGTCGGCCACCGGCATCGCATTGGCCATGCCCTTGCGGAATTCCGTGACCGGCTTGGGATGGCCGAGGTTCTTCGCGACTAGCGGCGCATAGCGGCGGGCGATTTCCAGCATCGTGTCGGTCATGTCGATGCCGATCACGTGGCCGGAGGGGCCCACCAGCCGGGCCGCTTCGAAACAATCAATGCCGCCGCCCGAGCCGATATCCAGCACCGTCTCGCCAGCCTTCACCGAGGCGAGTCCCGCCGGCGTGCCGCAGCCGTAGGAGATTTTCAGGACTTCGTCGGGGATGAAGGTTTTGAGGGCGTTGAAATTGTAGCCGGTGGGGCAGCACATCTGCTCGCCGGTCGCGGCGGCCCGCGCGTAACGTTCACTGACCTGCTGGGTGATCGAGTCGTTTGACATGGTTGGCCTCACCGTACCGTCAGGGGTCAGTTTATATAACAACGCCGGGCGGGCCCGGTCAACCTTCATGGTCATCAGGTTGATCAGCATTGCTAGGCCGGTCGGGTCTTTTGCCTGCGCGGCGGAGGGGATCGGAGAGACCGAACTCCGGCACGGTGTGAATGCACCGCTGAATCCGCGGCGACGCCGGGCCCTGTTCGTTCAAGATGGACATCCGGTTGGCCACGTCACTGCCTGAGCGAAAACGGGTCATCGCCTTAAGGACGGCTGCAAGCAATCTTGACAGGGCTCAACCGCAGGCCTAGGGTATTTTATGAATCGTTCTGGGCAAAGGAAGCAGAAAGAACGGCAGGGCACGTCCGGCTTAGGTGCATTGCAGCCAGTCTTTGCGCAGGCGGTGGCGCACCATCAGGCCGGAAGGCTCCAGCAGGCCGCCGAACTCTATCAGCAAATTCTTACTCAGTACCCGGGGCATGCCGAGGCCCTCCATTTATTGGGATTAATCGCGTACAAGACCGGCCATCTCGACGAAGCGATCGGTCTGATCTCTGATGCGATCAAGCAGGACGACACCCAGGCCCCCTATTGCTTCAATCTGGGCGTCGTGTTGCAGAAGCAGGGGAAGCTGGGGGAAGCAGCAGATGCCTATCGAAAAGCCGTGAAGCGCAATTCCTGCTACGCTGAGGCGCTGGGCAATCTCGGCACCGTGTTGCTAAAGCAGAGCCGGCACGATCAAGCCGAGACGGCCTATCGTGAGGTGGTGAAGCTTACCCCCAACTCAGCCGATGCGCACAACAACTTGGGCGTGGCGCTGAAGGAGCAGGGGAAATTGATCGACGCTATCATCTCCTACCAGGAGGCGCTGAAGCGCAATCCCGCGCATGTGGAAGCCCAGAATAATCTGGGCGTGGCGTACCGGGACCACGGCAAGCTGGATGCAGCGATCGCGGCTTTCACGCAGACACTGGCGCTGCGTCCCAGCTACGTGAAAGCCCACTACGACCGGGCCTTCGCGTATCTCTGGAAAGGCGATCTGGTTCACGCGCTCGAGGACTTTACGGCCTCAGCTAAAATGAAACAGAACCACGGCTGGCTGATTCAAGAGACGACTGTCTCGAAAGCCCGCATGAAACATGACGCCAAGCAGGTGAGTTATTTGATGGAACGCGGGCTACTGGGCCAAAACCACGCGGCCTATAGGGATATGCTCGATCAGTTACGCTGCCAGGCTGCGCAGGAGGGGGCGACCGGCTGGCGGATGTCGGTCCGTAAGGAGGAGATGACGACCGTCGCGCCCTCATTCAACCGCTTGCTGCACATCGCCGACTGTCCCGCACTGCCCGGCGGCGTCATCAATCCCGCGCTCGACGTCGCGACCATTGAGGCCCGCTACAACGGCACGAAGCCGGAAATCGTGACAGTGGATCATCTACTAACGGACGAGGCCCTGCAAGCCATCTGCCGGTTCTGTCTGGAGTCCACGATCTGGAAACGGGATTATCCGAACGGCTACCTCGGGGCGTTTTTAGGTGACGGCCTGGCCTGCCCTCTCCTGCTGCAAATTTCTGAGGAGCTGCGCCTGAAGTTTCCGGGCATCTTCAAGCACCACAAACTCACGCAGGCCTGGTCGTTCAAACAGGACAACGCCCTGACGGCGTTGGCCATGCATGCCGATGCGGCGGCAGTGAACGTGAATTTCTGGATCACGCCTGATGCGGCCAATCTCGATCCGGACCACGGCGGGCTCATCGTCTGGAACCGCAAGGCGCCGCGGGAATGGAACTTCGAGGAATACAACGACCAGCGGAAGGAGCCGGAGATTTTGGCGTGGCTTGAGCAACAGGGCGCGGAAACGATAACGGTGCCGTACCGGGAGAACCGGGCGCTGATTTTCAATTCTGACCTCTTTCACAAGAGCGATCAGTGTCGCTTCCGGGACGACTACGAAAGCCGTCGCATCAATCTCACCCTTCTCTACGGGCGCCGGGGAGAGGTGTAGCACCCAGTTGCGGAATCGCCAGCAGCTGCGATATTCTTTCGGCTGAGGAAGCTAAGGCCGGTCTCAGTGATCACGAACGAAGTTCTCACCAGCTACATTCGGCAAGCCCTGCCCGATGCGGTCGTGGCCGTCACGGATCGCACCGGCACGCACGATCATTTCAACCTTAAGGTCGTCTCCGACCAGTTCAAGGGCAAGAACCTGCTGGACCGGCACCGGATGATCTACCAGGCCCTGGATGCGCCGATGAAAGACGGCCGCATCCACGCGTTGGAAATCAAGGCAGAAACGACGGACGGAGGCTGAGGGGCTGCAAATACTGTAGGGGGTTCTCCGCCGCCCCAATTACACAAGACTCGCAATAGACGGCGGCTCACACGACGTACGGGACGGAGGAGATTATGAGCAATCCACTTGAAGAAGAAGTTCAAAAGGAAATTAAGGCAAACAAGATTCTAATCTACGGCAAGGGCACCAAGCAGATGCCCATGTGCGGTTTCACGCGGGAGACGATGCAGTTCTTCGACAAGTACGGTTATCCGTACGAGCTCATCGATGTCCTGCAGAATCCGGCCAAGCGGGAATTTCTCACCCGAATGACCAACTGGCCCACGCTGCCCAAAGTGTTTATCGACGGGCAGTTCTACGGGGACACCGACATCCTCGATCCCATGGCCGGCAAGGGCGAAATCGAACCGCTGCTCAAGAAAGCCTTCGGAAAGTAATTAAGAGACGGTGGTCTTACTCCAACAGGACTCCCAGCCCGGTGAGCGCTGACGGGATGACCCGCTGAACGGGGCGAAGCGTTAAAGGCGACGAGGTTGTAAGCGACTCGTCGCCTTTCGATTTAAAAAAGAGGGTGGCGAAGGCGAGCGGACTTTGACGGAGAAGCGGGGCCCCCACCGAGACGGTAGCGGGCCGGAAAGCGGAAACCAAGGCCCTGCAATCACGGACCGCGACCGCGGGAATTTCAGAAGGCTTTCGCCTGGGAACGCCTGCAAGGGGCGCTTTGAAAAACGCGGACGCGAGACCGTGCGGGCCTGCTTCCTGCTGCCGCCGGAGTGATCACCCTCCGGCAGCCAGTCCTAGATCCCCCAGCCACCCGACACATGAATATTGGTTCCTGTGATGTAGCGCGCTTCCTCTGAGAGCAGAAACTTCACTGCGGCCACCGTATCCCGCACCTCGCCGACATAGCCAGCCGGAATCTTTTTCGCCATGCTGGCCAATTCAGCGGCCGGGGCACTCCCGGAATCGATAAATCCTGGCGAGAGGGCGTTCACTGTAATGCCGTGCGGCGCGAGCAGCTTCGCCAGCGTTCGCGTCAGAATCAACACACCAGCCTTCGCGATGTAGTGGGCCGTCACTTCCGGCTGCGCGATCATCTGGTCCGCGTTAGCCATACTGAAGGTAACAATCCGACCAGACTGCCGCGCTTTCATTCCCGGGGCCACGGCTTGCGCCAGGTAGAAAATCGGATGCAGATTATGATCGAACATTTCATTCCAGCCCGCGGGCGTTTCCGCGAAGAGATTCAAGCGGTGATAGGGGCCAGCACCGTTAATAAGCGCATCGATTTGCTGCCATGCGTGCTCCACCTGCGCGACCATGGCCTGCGCGGCTGTCGGATCGGACACATCGCACCGCAGCGCCAGGGCTTCCCCGCCACGTGCCGCGATCTCGCGCGCCGTGTCCTGGGCCTCTTTTTCGCTGGTTCGGTAGCAGATGGCCACACGCCACTTCTGTGCGGCGAGATCGAGGGCCACGGCACGCCCGATGCCGCGGGCCCCTCCGGTGATGACGGCCACGCGCGTGTTCATAGCGGCCGAGCCTGCTCGAGATTCTGAAAAGCGACTTCGGGCGAATTCGGCGCACAGGTGACGCGGTTGCGCCCTGCCGACTTGGACTGATAGAGCGCCTCGTCGGCGGCGTGGATCAGTTCCGCTACCGTGGTGGCATGGACGGGATAGCTGGCCACGCCAACGCTGATGGTGACGCGTTCGGGCGCGGCGGAAGCCAGCTTGTGGAGCATGAGGCCGGCCACGTTGGCGCGCAGACGTTCGCCGACCGTAATGGCTCCGGCACTGTCCGTGCGTGGGAGGACGACGATGAATTCTTCGCCACCGTAGCGCGCGAGCATGTCGCTCTCTTTCAATGAACAGTGCAGCGTCTGCGCAACGGTCTTGAGGACCAAATCGCCGACCTGGTGGCCGTAGGTGTCGTTGACCAGCTTGAAGTGGTCGAGGTCGATGACAAGCAGGCTCAGCACCTGCCCTCGCCGCCGGTCGTTCGGCACGAGCAGCTTGGGCAGTGCCTCTTCGAAGAAGCGACGGTTATAGACGCCGGTCAACTCGTCGATCAGAGCCCGGCGCTTGGCGCGTTTGAGGTATTGCAAGAGGCTGATCATCGCCCAGGTGAAGAGCACGAGCAAGAGGATCAGCAGCAGGGCAATCAGCATGATGAGCTTGGCGCTCACGGATTAGTGCCGCGTGTGAACCAACCAGCGGAGACCGCCTCCTGGGGCGGTCTGGTACTGACCCGTTTGAAATTCCTGGGCCGTCATCGCGAGGCCATCACCCTCCCGTAGACGTCCTGTCCGGTTCCGGTATGGCCAGCCGGCTGGCGAGTAACCGTAGCACACCTGCCGTGCGGGGGGAAAGAACTGGTCCACCCGTTTTCGATCCGGCCATCACGCCGGTTTCCTCAATCACATCTGCCAGGTCTTCGACCGTATCGATGTCACGCTGGACGGGGAGCAGCGTAACGGACAGCCCCAGAGCCTGGGCTTTCTGCTGCGTCAGCGCCAGCACCTGATTGGTTGACCAGAGCATGTCGACAAAGAGCTCGGGTGCGGGCTTGCGTAGGCCGATCAGGTAGTAGCCGCCATCGTGGGCGGGCCCCAGCACAAGGTCGTGCCGGTCGAGCCGTGCACGGGCTTCTCCGAAGACGGAGCCGGGCAGTGTCGGTAGATCGGTGCCGATAATCAGCACGCGGTGATAATTTCTCGCAAAGGCCTCGCCGATCGCATGGGCCATGCGCGCGCCGAGATCATTGCCGGTTTGTGTGAGCAGCCCGACACCGTAGCGCTCCTCCAGAATCTTGAAAAACACGTGGTCAGAAGATGGCGCACAGGCGACGACGCGGTCGATGTTCGCCGCGCCCCGGCTACGCTCCAGCATGTCCAGCACGATGCTGCCGTGAAGGCTGGCGGCTTCATCAGGGGTCAGGGGCGGGCAGAGGCGTGTCTTGACCTGGCCGGGAACCGGCGCCTTGGCAAAAATAAACAGGACCGTGTCAGCCGGCTGGCGCGGAGGCGCAGCCCCGTGGCGGGCGTGGTGTTGATGCGGACGGGAGCCCATGGCCTTCCTTTACGTCGGAACGGTGCGGTTACCGGATGGCGATATAAAAACGATGAAGTCGGTCGGGATGAATGCCTATCCAATACAGAAACCGGAGGGCCCACATCAAGCAAATTGTTCGTAGCGCCCCGCACTGTTCCCAGCGACGGAAGGAGGTTGTCACGGTCTCACGCAACGCTGCCGTGCGGCCCAGGCGTTTCAACCGGCGAGTGAAGTCCACATCTTCCATAAGTGGTATGTCGGCAAAGCCGCCGAGTTGGTCGAAAATGGATCGTCGGACAAACAACGCCTGATCGCCAGTGGCGATGCCGCTGAGGCGCGAGCGCAGGCTGATAAGCCGCGCGATCAGCCAGGCCCAGCCGGCGTCACGTTCGAACCGCAAGTCGAACCGGCCGCCCACGCAGGCCGGTTCAGCCAGCGCCGCTTTAATGGCCTCCCAGGCGTTTGGTGGCAACTGTGTATCAGCGTGGAGAAAGACCAGCGCGTCGGCAGCCGTATGGGCCGCGCCAGTGTTCATCTGTTTCGCGCGGCCGGCGGCTGCGGCAAGCAGCCGCGGGCACATGGCGAGAGGTACGGGGCTAGAGGAAAAACTTGATCCACGACCCTCCCGCCTCTCGCCTCGAGAGGCGGACCCAAATGATCGAACGATTTCCAGGGTGCGATCGTTGCTGCCGCCGTCGACGACGAGCACCTCGTCGAACCCAAGCCGCGCGGCATGCGTGAGCGTGGCTGGCAGGGCCTGCTCCTCGTTGAGCGTCGGAATGATAACCGCGATCTTCACGGCAGGGGCGGTATTCGTCAATCGTATAAACTCTTCAGCGAATGACGGATCACAGCAACTAGTTGCGTTTACCTGGCGCGGCACTGGTGAGCATAAAGTAGACGACCATCAGGACCGTTGCCCAAAAGATCACCTGCTTGTGCCAGAAGTGCACCTCGCCGTAGTGGGCGATCGCCAGGGCAAGCGTCACGACGACAATCACGACCGTGTAGCGGATCGTCAGATTGGCGATAGCAGAATATGCCCAGATGGCCAAGCCGGAAAAATACAGCACGAGCGGCTTGTAGTCGATTTCGAATCCGCCGCTGAGTGACAAAAAGATTGTGAGAAAGCCCAGGAACACTAGCGCCGAGCCGATGATCATGCCTGGCACATAGGTGTGTGGCTCGTGGTCGTGCGGCTGCGGCCCACCCGAGGGAGCGGGCGACGGCGTGGCGGAGCGTTCGGGCAGATCGGTGGGCATGGTTACTCCAATAGCGAATTGCGAGTAGTTGATTGCCAATAGCTCAGACGCAATGGCGTATACAGACGATGCGCGAGGATGTGCATCTGGCTATCAGTCATTAGCTGTTCGTTGCCCGCTCATGGCTTGAAGTGTTTACTCAACGTGAGGCCCTGACGCTGGTAGGAGGAGCCGAGACTCGCGCCGTACAATTCGGTCGGCACTGTCGCCATCTTTTCGTAGACGACCTTGAAGAAGGTCTGCCCATCGTGGATGAGGAACGGCACATCGTGCGGGCGGACCTCCAAGACGGCCTGCGTGCCGTGGATTTCTCCGCGGCCGTGGCCGAAGCCGGGGTCGAAGAACCCGGCGTAGTGTGTTCGCAACTCGCCGCAAGCCGCTTCGTAGGCAACCATTTCGGCGGCGTAGTTTGCCGGTACGCAGATGCGTTCCTTCGAGGCCAGAATGTAAAACTCCTCCGGCTCGAGCAGTAAACTGTCGTTCCGGTGCCGCTTGATCGGCTCCCAGAAATCCGCAGCGGCGTAGTGGCCGACTTTCGACAAATCGATCACGTGACTGTTCTTCTTGGCGCGGTAGCCTACGATGTCCTCACGGGAATCGTCCGATCCGCGCAAATCCACGCGCAGGAAAAGCCCACGATCGACGCGCAACTCGCGCGCCGAGAGCGGGGCGCGCCCGGCGACGTTATGGTACAGCACCGGTGTCGAGCGGTGCAGCGTCCGGAGCGCGGAGTCCGACACGCCTGCCTGGCCCTGGATCAAGCGTAATTGGTTCAGCGCGTAGCCGGTCTTGATCTTGATGGCGAATGAGCGAGGGACAATTTCCAGATAGAGCGGGCCGTGGTAGCCGGGCCGGATCTCGTCGAAGCCGGTGTTGAGGTCGGTGATCACGCGGGTGAAGACATCTAACCGTCCCGTCGTGCTTTTCGGATTGGCGCGCGCGCGCAGCGTCGGCGGCAGTTTCAGAGATTCAAGCAGCGGGACGAGATAGACATGGCCTTTCTCCAGAATCGCGCCGCCCGTCAGATCCATCTCGTACATGACGAGATCGGACTGGTAGAAATCCATCACGTCGAGCTTGGCCTTGATCTCGGCTTGCTCGGGCAGGAAACTGCTGAGCAGGCGGTAGGCTTTGCGTCCGACGCGCAGGTCGAGGCTAGCCGGTTGAATCTGGGGCGCCAGGATCGCCGGGTCCCCCTTGATCGCGCCGCTCGCGATCAACTGCTTGATCGTTTGGTAAGAGAGGATGCCGTGCTTGGCCGCACGCCGCTTTACGCTCACGGGCCGCCCTCGTAGCAGTCGGACGAGCGGGCATGCGTGCCCACCATCGGCAGTTCGCGGCCGTTACCCGGCTGCGGGTAGCGGAAGGTCTTCCGCTCGTAGTTGTTGAGCACGACGCCGCCCTCGTCCATATGCACAAGATAATCCCCCGGCAGGAGTGGAATCTTTCCGCCGCCGCCTGGCGCGTCGATGACGAAGTGCGGGACCGCCATGCCGCTTGTATGGCCCTGCAACGCGCGGATGATCTCCAGGCCCGTCTCGACTGTCGTGCGGAAGTGGTTGGTGCCCTTGGTCAGGTCCGCCTGATAGAGGTAATAGGGCTTCACGCGGGCGAGCAACAGCTTGTGCACCAACTGCTTCATGATCTCCGGGTCGTCGTTCACGCCTTTTAGGAGCACGGTCTGCGCCCCCAGCGGCACGCCGGCGTCCGCCAGCCGGCCGCAGGCCGCGGTGACGTCCAGCGTCAATTCGTCGGGATGATTGAAATGCAGGTTCATGTAAATGGGGTGATATTTCTTTACGATCTCGCAGAGCTTCGGCGTGATGCGCTCGGGCAGCGTGCCGGGGACGCGGGAGCCGATGCGGATGATCTCCAAATGCGGGATCGAGCGCAGTGCCTTCAAGACCTTTTCAAGCAAGTGGTCGGGCAACAACAGCGGATCGCCGCCCGAAAGAATCACGTCGCGCACTTCCGTGTGCTCGCGCAGGTAGGCGACGGCCTTGTCGAGATCGCCTTTTTTGATGAAACCCGGCTTGCCAACGAGGCGCTTGCGCGTGCAGAAGCGGCAGTAGATCGGGCACTGGTTTGTGACCATCAGTAGCGCACGGTCAGGGTACCGGTGCACGAGATGCGGCACCGGGCTCATGAGGTCTTCTTCAAGCGGATCGTCCGGCGCGTCGAAATCATTCATCTCAGCCCGGTCGGGCACAACCTGTTTCCAGATCGCGTCGCCCCTATGTTTAATTGTTGCGAGGACGGTCGGCGTGATGCGCATCGGATAGGGACCGACGATGTCCGCGACCTCCTTCTCGTCCACGCCGAGCCGTGCGGCGAGATCCTTGGGCTTCACCACGCTCTTTGCGAGAATATGCTTCCAGTCTTCCATTTATTTAATCCGACAAGAGGGGTGCGTGTCGTCCTCGCCTGCTGCTTCCGGGATTGTGCGGGCCTGCGATTGAAACTTCGACGCGGCGCCGGTTCCCTTGGCGCTGTAGCGTTCGTCCAGATATGTCAGGATGTCTGCCGTTTCCGTCAACACGAGGTCGCCGTCCTTGATGACCGGGACATAATATTGTCCGGAGACGGCATGGACTTGTTTGCGGAATATGCGGACGTCCGGCACGACGACTTCTTCGTAGGAAATCTTCAGCTCGTCGAGCTTGCCCTTAACAGCAATGCAGTCTGGGCACCAGTGGACGCGGTAGAAGGTCAGGGCCATCTCACTCCTCCGTATGGACCACGGCGCATGGTGCCATGATCGCGTCTTTCATCCCGTGAATCAACTTTTTTTCCGGCGTGCAGACAGTTGCGAGGATGCCGGCCAGTTCGGCCCGATCACCTGCGACAAAATAATAGGGGGACAGGCGCGCTCGCCCGGCCATCGGGGCGATTTCGCCGCCGGCTTCATTATAATAGGAAAGGTCAAACTGTCGCCCCTTGTGAAATTCCTGAAGAATGTAAGGCGTGGTCTGGAAGCCAGCCAAGGCCTGGTCAATCACTGCTGCCCACTCCGACTGCGGCAGGTCGTGGCCGACGGAGACGCCGCGGCTGCCCCACGCGAGCGGAGAAAACCCTGATGGCTTAATCACGTAGCGGCGGCCCTTCTGCGTCGCGTGGCCCAGGTCGCGCCAGTCGGCGATGGCTCGCCCGCCCAATTGCAATCCCGGAATCACAGCGGCCGGCGGCAGCGGGCGTGGGTCGAGCACCCAAGTTTTTGGCATGAGGTCGAGCAGCACACCAAAGGTTTCGTCGCCCAGCTCCTTCTGCCAGAAGGTCGTGAGGGCCGGATGGTGAAAGAGTGCAAAGGCTAGCTTCTCCTCCATCTGCGGCTTGAAGGGCGGCGTGACGGCCACGCGCCCCTGCTTCACCGCGTACATGACCAGTTCGGATTTCGGCACATTGGGCAGATCGAACAATTCGAAGAAGCGATAGAGTAGCGCGACGGGGCGATGATCGCGCATCAGCCGCAACCCCTCCTCGGTGAAATCCACTTCGTGCGAGTCCACGCAAAAGGCGGCGAGGTCACGTTCGCGCAGCCGAGCGGCCATCCATTCCATTTCGGGCCGGTAATCCTGCGCTTCCTCGGAGACGACGATGGCCACGCCGCCGGTGCGTGTGCCCATCTGCGCGCGCAGCATCACGGCGAAGCCGTCAATCATGCCGTCCGCGCCACCGACAATATCGGCGGGTGGCATGAGGTACGAGCCCAGAACCTCAGCACTTCCGGCCCCGGTCTCAGGTCTCGCGGCTCGCGGCTCGCGTCCTGTGGCCTTTCCATACGCTTGTGCCATGCAGGCGGTCAGTCCGATGCCCCCAGGGACTGAGTCCAGCTCGGTCATGGCCATACCGGTCTCGGTTGGAAGAATATCGGGTCGAATCACGGCAGGCAGCGCGTCGCGGAACCGGTCAAGCCGGCTGTAAGTCACGAGCGACTCCGGTTTGCCCTGATCGAGATAGGCCGCCACCCATGCAGGCTGCGTGCCGTGGACACTGTCGAAGTAGAGACGATTCAGCGCGCGGTAGAAGGCCAGCAGGTGCGCGCCGAGCGATTGAAAGAACCGCAGTTGATCAGGCGTGAGCGGAAAGGGCGTCGGCGAAATCCGCCAGCGCGTGGCCGCACTGGGGTCGGCATTCGGGGTAAACAATCCGGCGTCGGTCAGAGCCTGCCGGACGGAGACGCACCGCTGCACCGCAGATTCTTGGCCGGTCTGGTTGGACACATCACCCGCTGATGACAACCGAGATTCCTCTCAAAGAGGAGCAGGTCACAAGAAATCGTAACACGGGGGTTTGTGTCGGGACAAGAAGGGACGGGACAGGGGCAGTCAGGGGCTGACCCCCGGCGCCAGATACTGAAACGGCAGCATACGGACCGGGCACTAAGCTATTGAGTGCTCTCCTCTCAGTCCTCTGCCAAGGGCGCGTGGCCCTTGCGCTAGGCTTCAGCATGAAAGCGCTCGGTGACCACGACGATGTTGGCCAGGCGAGAGGACAATTGCTTGGAGCCGTCGAGAGAATTAGGGCGCATGCCTACCCATGATAGACAGATTTATATTGAAGTGGTTCAAGCCAACCAGGTTATTCCTGCAAAAAGGTTCTGACGCAGTGCGCGGTGGCTGCGGTACAATGCGGCCATGGGGACCAAGCATACAGCCCTGTGGCCGCAGATCGTGCCCAGTCGGACCTGTCTGAGTTGTGACGTCTGCTGCCGGTTTCCCGAGCCGGACAGTTTTCTCCGGCCCTGGTTCACGGCAGAAGAAATCACGAAAGCCGTGGCGCGCGGGATTGACCGAAAACATTTTCCCGATTCGAACGGCAGTCAAGTTCACGTCGTACCACATCCGACCGGCGACGGCTATCTCTGTCCGGCCTTCGATCCGGCCACCTCGCACTGCCGTATTTACGAGGACCGACCATTGGACTGCCAGCTCTACCCGCTGGCGATTATGAAATCCGAGGATGGCCGCGAGGTGGTGTTGGGGTGGGATGCCAAGTGTCCCTATATGCGTGACGAGCTCCCATCCGAGATTGTGACCCATGCCAAGCGAGTGTTTGGTCTGCTCGAGCGGGACGAGACCGTGGAGTTGCTGGCTCAAAATCCGCGCCTGATCGGTCGGTTCCAGGAAGATGTCGTCATACTGCGCATGCTACCGAAGCTCACGGCGCGGCTGGGCGGCATGCAAGCGGGCACGGCACATCCGTTTACCGTCGCTGAGCGCGTACGGCTCGAAGCAGCCTGCGGGCTGGTGGATACGCCGCTGGCGCACTACGCGGCGCCGCCACACTTACTCTGGAAGGATCTGTTCCGCTACGTGTGGACTGAGATAGCGGGAACGTTTTGTCTATTTGCCGAATATGCCGATGGCGTCTTCATGCCGCTGCCGCCCTTGAGCGCACGACCAAACCGCGAAGCCTTTGCAAGCGCGTTTGCGTTGATGCGTGCCCGCAATCATGGCCGCGCTGTGAGTCGGATCGAAAACGTGCCTGAAGAATGGACAACCCCGCTGGGAAGTTGGGGCTACCATGTGAAGCCGAAGGACCCAGACTACCTTTATAAGACCGTCGATCTGGTAGCACTAGCGGGAGACAAGTACAAGTCGCAGCGGGCGGCGTGCAACCGACTGGAGCGTGAACATGCGGTGCAGATGCTGCCGTTCCAGAACGGGGATCGCGAGGCCTGCCTCGTATTGTTTCGCGCATGGTCACAGCAGAAGCAGACGAAGGGGCTCAACGCATTCGGCCAGCAGTTATTGACCGATTCGGAAGCCGCGCATCGCGAAGCGCTGACGCATCATCGTGAACTGGGTCTGGTCGGATGGGTCGTGAAGTTTGATGGACAGGTGCGGGCCTACACGTTCGGCTATGTGCGGTCGGCGTCCGTGTTCTGCGTGTTGCTGGAAGTGGCCGACCGCTCGGTGCACGGCCTGTCGGCATGGATCTTCCGCGAACACTGCCGCGCGGCGGCAGAGCGCGGGCAGGTATTCATCAATACGATGGACGATTCAGGCTTGCTGACCCTCGCGCAGTCCAAGCGGGCCTATCATCCGATTCAACTTGTTGCCAATTACATTGTGACGGAAGCGTGAATCTGTTGTGCTGACGCACGACGCGGCTTATAATCCGGCCATCACATGAGCGAGAAACATCCGAAAAAGGGCCACGAGCAGGACATTGACCACTACCGCGTGCGGCAGGAGCCGTACTACGCGGAAGTGGGCTGCGAGATCAATCTATTCACGACTGCGGCAAAAAAGAAAATGCCGGTCATGCTCAAAGGGCCGACGGGCTGCGGGAAGACGCGCTTCGTGCAGCACATGGCGTGGAAACTGGGCCGCCCGCTGATCACCGTGGCCTGCCACGAAGACCTAACCGCGTCCGATCTCGTCGGCCGCTATCTGTTGAAGGGGGACGACACTCTCTGGCTTGACGGCCCGCTCACGCTCGGCGTAAAGCACGGCGCGATTGTCTATCTCGACGAGGTGGTCGAGGCGCGCAAAGACACGACGGTCATCATCCATCCGCTCTCCGACGACCGGCGCCTCCTGCCAATTGAGAAAAAGGGCCAGGTGATCGAAGCTGTGGATGACTTTCTGCTCGTCATCTCCTACAACCCCGGGTACCAAAGCGTTTTAAAGGATCTCAAGCAAAGCACGAAACAGCGGTTTATGGCGATCGAATTCACCTATCCGCCGGCCACGATTGAAGTGCAAGTCATTGAGAAGGAAGCGGGCGTGAACAAAGACATTGCGCAAAAGCTTGTGAAGCTTGGGGAGAAGGTCCGCAACCTCCGCAACCATGGGCTTGAAGAAGGCGTGAGTACGCGGCTGCTCATCTATGCTGGCCAGTTGATTGCCACGGGCATTGCCCCCGCCCGCGCCTGCGATGCCGCTGTCGCCAGACCCATCACCGACGATCCCGACATGCAACGCAGTATCGCCGAGCTCGTCAAAGCGATTTTCTAACGCACACGGATACCGATCCGGTTCGAGACAGCCCTGACGGGGCCGTCCTGACCGTGTCTGGTCACCCGAATGCGTGCAAGACAGAATTTGTCGATCTGCACGGCGGCGCGATGAAATTTCGCGCGGCCTCGCCGCCGGAGGGGGCGGCGCCGCCAACGACATGCTGTGCGCCTATCCTGCCAAATGCTTTGGATTGTCTAAAAAAGCAGTCACGGCACAGAGCGGGCAGTCATCACGGAAGAAACGCCTTCTGCTCATGGGCGTACCAGCTAGCTGTGTGCGGGCTGCGTTGATGATCGGCTAGGACTGTGTGGTAGAAGAGTGTTCCGCCGCTTTGTGGCGAAGCGCACGGCCTTTGTCGGGCGTGGGATCTTCAATCAGCCCGTAGGTCTGTCGGCCTTCGTGATTCTCGGGAAGATATTCCGTGATCGGCATGCCGTCCTCGCGCACGAAGAGGAGGCAGTGACAGTATTTGTAGATCTGCATCTCGTCACAGGCGCAAATCCAGCGACGCAGCTTCGCCTCTTCCTTCTTATCCTTGTAGAAATTGCACGGGCACAGCGGTTTGCCGAGCTCGTCCACGTGCATGGCGAGGCCCTTGACGACTGCCTCGGTCACGGCGGCATGGGGATGCATGGTTGTGCCGCTCTTCTGGGCAAACCCCTTCACGTACTTCCACATCTTGTCGAGACTGTCCTTAGTTGGTTCGGCCATGATGCTCCTCAGGCGGTCAGCGCGCCCTGCGCCTTGAGGAATACGCGCCGCCGGTCGCGCCGCGAGGCCTGACCGGGGCGTCGCGTTGGCTCACGTCGCGCAGGGCAATAAACTCAGCCATAATGGTTCCTCTCCGGCCTCTCTCAGACATTTGCGCGGGCCAGTTTACAAGCAGGAGAGCCTCCTTTACAATCCGCAAATTCGTCATTTGACTGATCATGGCACAGGACAAATTAGCAGAACGATTGACTGGGGCACTCGGCCGGAATCTGGCGGCTGATGTGGCCGCGGCCTGCACGCAAGCTGGACAGGCAGCAGCCGTGCTGGCGCTGCTGGATGAGTTGCGCGAGGCATCCGCTAAGGTGGAAACGAGCGCGATCGAAGCGCTACCTGAACTCCAAAAGCGCGGCGTGCTGCAGGAAGCATCTGCCTGGCTCGATCTGGGCGTAGCCCTGGCCGGAGCGTCGGGCGCCACCGCGCTACGCTTCTTCAAAGACAGTCCGCTCGTACTGGCTTTGTTGGCGCCAGCGATGCGGAACATCGCGCTCTCGCTCGCACTGGAGCTGGCTGAGGACGACTCGAATGTCGCGCTGGAGTTTTTCCGCCGCACACCGGAATTGCTGACCGTGCTTCCGGCTTCTGATTTGTCAGCCTGGGCCGAGGCCTGCGCCGAGCTTGCGAAAGTCGAGTATGTGTTGGGGATTGAATTTGTGCGACAGGTGCCGGCAGTCGCGCAGGTGCTGCCGCTTGAATTAGTCCGACCGTGGCTTCAGTTTGGCATGAAGCTCGTCACTGAGAACAGCCTCGGCAAAACTGATTATGTCGGCACGCTGGAATTTTTCCGTACGAGCCCGGCGATTTTAGGCGATCTCGAGTTTCTCTCGTCCCGCAAGGCCCTGATTGAGATCGGCTCCGTCGTGGCCGGGCATTCGCCGCAACTGGCGATTGATCTGCTGGCTGAGGCGCCCGCGCTGCTGCGCAAGTTTCCCTCAGAAGATTGGCAGGTAGGCGTACTGCGCTACGCGCCGCTCGTAGCCGGACGGGATGCCGAGGCCGCAGTCAATTATCTACGCCGCTGTCCGGAGATTATCGCGCTGCTGGGTGAGACCCCGGACCGGCAGGCCAAATTTGAGCAGTGGTTCAAGAGCGGGATGGAGGTGCTGGAGTTCAGTCTAGACGGTGGGCGGGCGTACTTCGCGCTGGCGACCAAGAAAGCGCTGGCCTCGGTCGAGCAGGCGATGAGTGGCGTACCGCTTCGCCAGATCGCGCGCCCCCTGAAGCTGTTTGTGGAAGGTTTGTGCGGGTCGGACATCGCGATTCACGCGCTGCCGGATGCGCCGGAGGCCGGGAAGGAAGCGCCGCGCGCGACAGTCAGTGCAGACGGACGGACGATCCTGTTACCACCACTGCTGCGTCGCTATCCGACGCAGGAAGAAAACATCCGGCTCTACACGGTCATGGCCGCGCACGAAGCGGGCCATCTGGAGTTTGGAACCTACAATCTCTCATTGACCGCACTGCGCGATGTGATGGAAGCGGTGGGCAAACGGTACGGACGCACGGCAGATGCGCCCACCCTCGCGGAGTTCTTTCAAGTCTACCCACAGCCCGGCCTGATGCGCGATCTCTGGACCGTGTTGGAAGATGCGCGCGTCGAGCACCGGCTTCGGCACGAATATCCCGGCCTGAAGGTCGACCTGGCCCGGCAGGCGCAGGAAGCCATCACAACGCACACGCTCGCGCAGGGGATGACGGTTCGCGAAGTCGTCGTGGACGCGCTGCTCCTCTTGTCCACCGCCGAGCCGGGGGCCTTCACGATTCCTGCTTCCGTCAACGATGTGGTGCAAGACGCGTGGCAGTTCTGCCGGCCGTTGCTGCAACCGGATGCGACAGCCGCGGATGTCGTGCGTGTGGCCGATCGTGTCTATGCACTGTTAGAGACACGGTTAAAACCGGTGACGCTGTTGCAGAAGACTGACGATCCCGTGCGCGAGCAGGAAACGGATCTCGGCGTGGGTCCGCAGGCAGCTGAAACGCAGACAGACCAGTACAAGCCGGTCACTAACTGGGTCTATCGCGGCGCGATGAATCCGGACGTGATTGGGACAAAGCCGGGCGATACGGGTGACTCGGGATCATCGCAGATGACGGCGGGCACCGAGGGCTCCGGGATCACCACGATGAATAAATCAGGCGGGTTGAAGGAGGGCGCGCGCCCGACGCCAACGGCGTCGGGCGTCGGCATGGCCGAACCGCAGCGCGGCTCTGGCATGATTCCGGATTCGGCTGCCGATCAATTGCTGGCCGTCAGCGATGACCGGCGTGGCGTACAGGCGGCGGCTTCGCCATCCGAACGCGTGTTTCTCTACGACGAATGGGACGGGCTAATTCAGGATTACCGTTCGCGCTGGTGTCGCGTGGTCGAGCAGACCGCGGCGGAAGCCACAACAGACTTTGCCGAGCTCACACTGGCGGGGCACGGACCGGCGGTGCGCCTGCTGAGGCGCTATTTCGAAAGCATCCGTCCGCCGGGATTGCGACGTGTGCGCGGGCAGGTTGATGGCGATGAGATTGATCTCGACGCGTTAATCCGGCGCGCGGCCGACCGCGCGGCAGGGGTAGATCCGTCTGACCGCCTCTATATTCACAGCCAAAAACGCGAGCGCGACGTCGCGGTGGCTTTTCTGGTGGACTTGAGCGGTTCGACGAGCCGGCAGGTCGAGGCTGGCGGCAAGCGCGTGGTGGACGTGGAGAAAGAAGGGCTCGTGCTGCTTTGTGAGGCGCTGGAAGCCGTTGGCGATCAGTATGCCATCTACGGCTATTCGGGCCGCGGACGGTCGCAGGTGGATTTCGTTGTGCTCAAGGAGTTCGACGAGCACGACCGCAGCCTGCCGGCCCGCCGCATTGGCGCTGTGACGCCATTGCATCAGAATCGCGACGGCGCAGCCATCAGACATGCGGTTGCCAAGCTGAATGCGCGGGACGCGAAGGTGAAGCTGCTGATCCTCTTGAGCGACGGCAAGCCGCTCGATGATGGCTACGCGGATGAGTATGCGCTGGAGGACACAAAGCGGGCGTTGCGCGAGGCGCGTATGGCGGGCGTGGATCCCTTCTGTATCACCGTGGACCGGAACGCGGATGGTTATCTCAAACGCATGTATGGCGACGTGAGTTTTCTGGTGATTGACCAGGTGGCGGCTCTGCCAGATCGGCTGCCACGGATCTATCAGCGGCTGACGGCCTAAGAGGACGACGCCCACGATGAACCGCGACGTGCCTCCGTGGCTCTACAAACTGTTCACCGGCCATCAGTACCCCTACGTGCGGCGGCTGGCGAAGTTCGCGCGGCCGGTCAAGCCCGGCGAGGATCGGCCCGAGCCGACGAAAGACGAAATTGACGTGAAGTTTTGGGAAGTCTTTCCCCGCTGCCGGGCGAAGATTCTCCAAGAAGTGAAGGAAGGCATGATCGTGACCTTCCACGATCTCGGGGAATATCCGCCGGGCGGTTATCAGGAGCTGATTGACGGCCCCGAGGGTTTTCTGGCAAAGACCTACGGCAAGAAGAAGATCAAGGTAAATTTTTACGATGGCGAGAATTTCGTCTGCACGATCAATTTCAAGGTGGCCGGCTGGACGGGACACGAGGAAGGGCATTGAGATGGCACGACCGATGGTGACAGTCGTCGGAGCGGGGAACGTCGGTGGTACGGCGGCGCAGAAGCTGGCTGAGACAAACCGCTATGACGTGGTGCTGGTGGATATCGCGCCGGGTCTGCCGCAGGGCAAGGCATTGGATTTGACGCAGGCCGGGCCGGTGCACGGCTACAACACGCGCGTGGTCGGCACCAACGGCTACGATGAAACGGCCGGCTCGGCCGTGGCGGTGATCACCTCGGGCATCCCACGCAAGCCGGGCATGAGCCGCGATGAGCTGCTCGCGACCAATGCGAAGATTGTCACGAGCGTGGTGACGGAACTGGTCAAGCGATCGCCAGACATCATGCTGATCCTGGTCACGAATCCGCTGGACGCCATGACCTACGTCGCGCACAAGGTCAGCGGCCTGCCGAAGCAGCGGGTGATGGGCATGGCGGGCGTGCTCGACTCGGCGCGGTTTCGTGCCTTCATCGCCGAAGCACTGAATGTGCCGGCAACCGACGTGCAGGCGATGGTACTGGGCGGACACGGCGACACCATGGTGCCGCTGCTCAAGTATACGACGGTCAAGGGCAAGCCGATCACGGAGCTGTTGTCCAAAGATAAACTCGCTGCGCTTGTGAAGCGGACGCAGGACGGGGGTGCGGAGATCGTGAATCTGCTCAAAACCGGCAGCGCCTTCTACGCGCCGGCGGCTTCCGCCGTGGACATGGTGGAGTCGGTTCTGGAAGATCAGAAGCGCGTGCTGCCCTGCGCGGTGAAATGCGAGGGCGAGTATGGCATCAATGGCCTCTTCGTTGGCGTGCCGGCCAAGCTGGGCCGCAAGGGCGTCGAAGCGATCGAACAGTACGACTTGTCACTGGAGGAGAAGGCCGCGCTGACCGCATCCGCAAAGGCCGTCAAGGAGCTTTGTGAGGCGGTGGATCGGCTCCTCTAGCAAGGGGCAAGTGAGGGGGCCTTGAGCGATAGGCTATAAGTGTGAAAAAAGCAGTTGCTACAAGTCTGATTTTTCCCCATCGCCGAGTCCCCAGAGCCTTCTGGTAACAACTTGACATTCCGTCAGAGCGTGCGCTACAGACTGCACAGCAGTAAACCTCTAGGCCGGTATGGAGGCCCTAAATGAAATTTCTTGAAAATCCCAATCAGACGATGATCGCCGGGTTCGTGCTAGCCGGTATCCTGACGGCCGGGTGGATGGGGATGTCGGGCGCCTCGCCGGGTCCTGAGGCTTGGGCGCAGCAATTCGTCCGCTGGGTTCATTTACTCGCTGGTATTACCTGGATCGGGCTGCTGTATTTCTTTAATCTGATCAACGCGGGTTTTCTAAAGAGCCTGGACGCAGGACAGAAGGGCGTGGTGATTCCACGGCTGATGCCGTCGGCGCTCAACTGGTTCCGTCATGGTGCGACGGTCACGGTGCTCGCGGGCATCGTGCTGATCCACTTCACGCATCCGTCGTTGGAAGGCACCGGCGACAAGGCGGCCTGGCTGGGCGGTTTGTTGGGTCTTATCATGATGGGCAACGTGCATGGCATCATTTGGCCCAACCAGAAGAAGATCATTGCGGCGACGGCGGACGCGGCAGCGGGCAAGCCCGCGCCGCCTGAGATGGCCACTTGGGCAAAGAAGGCGCTCTACGCCTCGCGGATCAATTTCATGCTTTCGATTCCGATGCTGTTCTTCATGGGGGCCGCGGGCCACTTACACTAAGCGCGCCGCGCGCTTGTGGTAGAAGAGTCGTGTGCCGCGGATGTCAGCGCGGCACCCCCGATCTGTGTATTGCCAGATCGGAGACAACTGCGGCAGGTAATCGTGCGGCGGTAGGGTAACCGGCACAGCGTTTCAGCGGGTCGGGTACAGTACAAGCCAGTCGGGATTCGTCCTGCGTGCGCGGACGAAACGACTGGCTTTTTTATTGCGCAGATTGAGGAGTTGCGAGAAGGGCACGAATGGGAATTGAATTCGGCACAACGGCGTGGGTGCTGGTCCCGCTGCTGCCGTTGCTGACCGTGGTTATCGTGGCGGTCGGCCCGCGCGAGTCGTGTGAGCGGCGCGCGCGGATCGGCATGCTGCCCATCGTCGCAGCATTCTTCGGCGCCGTTGTGATCCTGGCACTAGTGTCTGTACAGGGGCCGGTTACTGTCCGGTGGTACGAGTCGTCGGCTCCCGCCAATCTCGCCCTGCCGGTCGGCTTCTACTTCGATCGCCTTAGTGCGGTGATGATGGTGCTGATCACGGGCATCGCCACACTCGTCTATCGCTACTCTATAGGCTTTATGCAGCAGGAACATGGGTACGCTCGGTTTCTCGCGTTGATGATGCTGACCGTGTTCATTCTGTTATGCATGGTCTCGAGTGCGAACCTGGTGATGCTGTTCGTCTTCTGGCAGCTGCTGACCTGGCAGTTGTATCTCCTGGCCCACCGGTACGACCATCAGCCCACGCTTGACGGCACGTTCAAGAAATTTATGCTGCTGCGGACAACGGATGTGGTCTTTCTTGCGGGCATCGTGGTGGCCTACGTGCTGTACGGCACGATCGAGTTTCAGGAGCTGGCTCTGCGCGCTGCGTCGACACCGGTAATGCTGGCGCTCTGGCCCGGCGTGATCGAGATCAGCGGCACCACAATGATCACGCTGCTCATCTTTATCGGAGCTATGGGCAAATCGGCGCAGGTGCCGCTGTGCATGTGGCTGCCCGCCTCCCTCTATGCGCCGACCCCGGTGTCGGCGCTGCTCCACGCCGGCATTATTAACGCGGGGGGATTTTTGCTCAATCGCTTGGCGCCCCTCTACGGACTGAGCCCGACCACGCTGCACATTGTCTTCGCCATCGGCATGCTGACGGCTATCCTGGGTGCCAGCATGATGTTGGTTCAGAACGACATCAAGCAGACGCTCGTGTTCTCTACCGTTGGGCAGATGGGCTATATGATCATGGAGTGCGGCCTCGGCGCCTTCGCGCTGGCGATTTTCCATCTCATGGCGCACGGGCTCTTCAAGGCGACCGCCTTTCTGAATGTTGGCCACGTGATCCACAAGGCTCGACAGGAAATGATGCTGCCGCATGTGAGTCATGGTGCGGAGGAATTTGAGCTGCCGCGGCTGACCTGGGCCACGGGGTTTCTCACAACGCTCCTGCTGCCGCTGGTGATTTTGCTCGCGACCCATGGCGTGCTCGCGATCCCGCTGTTGGAATCCCAGGGGGTCCTCATCTTTCTGTTTTTCGCTTGGGCCACCTCCTCGCAGGCCATTCTGACGCTGACGCGGATGCGGGCGGTGGCGTCGTGGAAGGTGTCCCTGGCCATGCTGGGCACGCTCATCTTTGTAGTCTTTGTCTATCTGTTCGCTGCGGAAAGCTTCACGCGTTTCCTGTATCCCAATCCAGACGATGTGGCGCGTTATTTCCAGGCGGCTGCGCTCCCCGGGCGGCTGTTCGATGTGTTGGTCGGCGGGACGGTGGTGGTGACGGTTCTGAGTTGGGCCTATCTCTATGCCCGGGCGCATGGACGCACGGGGCCCATGCCGGCCTGGGTGGAGGAATTACAGCGCCGTCTCTATGTCCTGTGCATGAACCGGTTGTATCTGGATATGCTGCATGCGCGGTTCGGTCGGAGCGTGATGCGTCTGGCCAAGGAAGTGGACAAGCGCGCCTTCGAGCGGTTGCCATGATGGGCGACGGGCTGTCGTCAGCCTGGCTTGCCGCCACGCCCGTCGCTGGGGCAGTGGTGGGGCTTGCCCTGTGGGCACGGCCGCAGGTGCTGAAAATCTGGACGCTGGCTGCTGCACTCGCCGGTTTTGCGGTGCCGTGTTTTATGATCGGTGGAACGGCGGGCGGGAGTGGCACCTTCTGGTTTCTGTACATGCTCCCCTTGGCGGCGGTTCTCTCGCTGCTTGGCCAGCCGGCGCATCCGGACAATCGGGCCGCATGGCTCTGGACGTTGGTGCTGTTAGGGCTTGGCCTTGGCGCACTGACCGACGGTGCCGGGTTAAGACCCATGCTGTTAGTGCTGATCATCGGGTTGATCAGCGGGTTGCTCTACTGGTATCGAAGCGTGGCAGGGCATCTGCCATGGTGTGGCATCGGTACCTACGGCCTGGGCGTGGTGAGTTTACTGGTTGCACTGGTCGCCGTGCCGCCGGTTTCTACGACGGCGTTTCTAGCAGCCTGTGCCATATTGTTACCTCTCACACCGTTGCACGGCGGTTACGTCGCGGCTCTCAGGGGTCTGCCGGGCAACCTGCCCGGGTTCCTGGCCGTGATGCTGCCTGTGCTCGGCATGCACGGCCTCCTGACACTGTTGCCACATATGTCCCGCGATGTCTGGGGGGCGGTGTCAGCCTTGGCGCTCGCGAGCGCGCTCTATGGCACACTTAAGGCTTTAGTGCAGACGCGTGTGCGGTTGTTGGCGGCCTATACGGGTCTGTCGTTCTACGCAATCCTCTGGTGGTATGTCGCAGCGACCCGGTCGGCACCGCCGCAAACGACCGTCTATCTGCTCGCTGTCGGTTTCGTGACAAGCGGGTTTCTGCTGGCCTGGCATGCGGTGCAGGCCCGTTATGGCGACGTGGACCTGTGTGCGATGCGGGGATTGGCTTCCATGATGCCGCGGTTTTCGACGTTGTTCTTTTTGCTGACGCTGGCGGCGATCGGTCTGCCTCCTTTCGGCGTCTATGCTGGCTTCATGGGAATGCTATTGACTCCCTCGATCCCGCTCTCCGGCGCGCTGGTGGTGATCATTGGTGCTGTGCTGGCCTCTTGCTGGTACGTGCTCGGCCTGGCGCAGCAACTCCTGTTCGGCCGGCACCGGCCGGATCTGCGATACCGTGATTTGTCTTCGACTGAGACGGCGGCGCTGATCCTGATCGTTGCACTACTGACGGTACTGGGAGTCGTACCGCCCCGCCTACTGGATGCCGGTGCGCCAGACCCACGGGTGCAGGCGATGGAGTCTTCGCTATGGCATCGGTAACGCCGGCGCGCTATAGCGATGTGCAGCGGATGGAGCTGCGCGGGACGATCCGCCTCGCCAGCGAGGTTATTGCCCAGTACTGGCCGATGCGGACCTTTGTCCACCATAATCCACTGCACAGCCTTGAATATCTCAAATTTGAAGAGACGGTGAAACGTGGCCGGCAGCTGGTGGGCGGGAACGGCTACCTGCCCGGCGAGCTCTATCGCGGCTATGTCAAGTCGGGACGGATCGGTCGCGCGCACCTCGACGAGGCGCTGAAGCCGCTGGCGAGCGACAAGCGGGTGATGGTCGGGACCCGTGCCGTCTCGCACGCAGAGGTGCTGCGTGCCTGTCTAACGCACGGGCTCTGCGCACCCACTGAGGAGCCGCTTGATGCGCTGCTCACGGAGCCATCTGTTGAGGATCTGGCCAGCCGATTGACTGGAGTGCTGATACCGCCGACGTTGCACGAGCGGGCATCACAACGGGTGCGCGAAGATCAGGCGGCCCTCGGGCACACTCTCACCTTGTCGCACTGGTGCGATCTCGTGTTGAAGACCGACATTGTCGAGCAGGTCAATGGCGAGCTCATCAAATGGTGCGAGGCGTTTCTGGACGAAGGCCACGCCACGTGGCCCATGCCCGGTCGAGATGCAGATTTCTATCGGGCTTGGAAGTCGCTCATGCAATATGAATGGTCGCCCTGTGGCATCGCGAACAGCGAACGTGCAATCGCGGGTCTGCCTGAGGATCCCGAAGATGCGGTGCTCGACAGCCTGGCGATGCTGGCGATCCCCGAGGCGCTTTGGCAGAATTATCTCTCGCTCCAGATGGCTGCGCTACCAGGTTGGGCCGGCTTCATCAAATGGCGAGCTGAGGAGCGAGACTATATCTGGCAGAAGGCCCATCCCGCTGGGCTGGTGAAGTTTCTCGCCATCCGCCTCTGGTACGTGTGCGAGCTGGTTCAGCGGGCCTGCCGGAGTTCGCTGGGCATCGACGGAAATTATCGCGCAGTGCTGGACTATATGCATGACCGGCCCCGCGAGTATTTCTTGCGGCGCGAGCGTCTCGCCGGACGTCTGCCGGCCACCTACGCTGAGGAGATCGACCGGTGGTGTCGCAACGTCGCCTCGGGCGAGGCCTGGGACGCGCTGGCCGAGCGCTATCAGAAAGAATTTGGTCCCCGCCTGGCTGTTGCGTTCAGGCGGGCAGGCGCGCGGCGGCTGCTTGGGCTGGCGGCGGCGCTGGACCTGAATCCGTCTGCGCTGTCAGGGGCCGCATCGGTCGATCTGGCAGCGATCCTCCATTGGATGGATGCGTTCCCGGAATCGGACCATGGTCCAGTCTGGCTCAAGGCGTTCGAGGCCGGCTATCACGAATCGCTTATGGCAAAACTGACGGACAATCTGCACCACAAGGGGTCATCCGCATCGACACGGCCGGCCACGCAGTCCGTGTTCTGCATCGATGTGCGTTCCGAACCGTTCCGGCGTCATCTGGAGACGGTCGGCGCGAACGAAACCTACGGCTTTGCTGGATTCTTCGCCGTGTTCATCCGCTACCGGGCGTGGGGCAAGGAGCACGACACGGAACAGTACCCGGTGATCATGCGGGCGAAAAATGAGGTGCGGGAGATCCCCCGCAGCTATCGCGACTACGCAGCCTCCGGGCACGAGTCTCGGGCCAAGCTGGTTCACGCCGGCCACACGCTCTTGCACGATCTGAAGGAAAACGTGGTGACGCCCTATGTCATGGTGGAGTCGCTGGGGTGGTTGTACAGCTTGCCGATCGTCGGGAAAACGATTCTGCCTACCTGGTACGCCCATGCCGTGGCCTGGCTGAAGAAGCGGTTCGTACCGGCCTTATCCACCTGCATGACGGTGGACAAACTCCCGTCTGCCGAGATCGAGCAGACGGTGGCGGAGGAGCAGCGCGTCCGGATAGGGAAGGCACTGCACGAGCGGCTGGGGTTGCACGGCGCGCGGATCGAACCGGCCTTTGTCGAGGCCCTGTGGCAACGGGCAATGAACGGCGACGGCGAAGCGAAACCGACTCTGATCAAAATGGCCGGGCAGGCAGGTCTTCCGGCCAGTAAACTGGAGGCTTTCATTGATGTCCTGCGGCGAGAGTACAGGGTGGATCAACGCGGGGCCTTTGCACAGAAAGAACATGCCACGCGGACGGGGTTTACGCTCGACGAGCAGGCGTTGACGGTGGACACGGCACTGCGCATGATGGGCCTGACGAAGGATTTTGCGCGGCTGGTGCTTTTCTGCGCGCACGGTAGTACGTCGGAGAACAATCCATTCGAAGCCGCGCTTGATTGCGGCGCCTGTGGAGGCAACGAAGGCCATCCCAATGCGCGCGTGCTGGCCGCGATGGCGAACAATTCGCGTGTCCGGGAGCGGCTGGCCAAAACCGGCCTCGTGATTCCAGCCGACACGCATTTTCTAGCCGGCCAGGTGGATACGACGACGGACGAGACGAAACTGTTTGATCTGGAGGATCTCCCGTCCACCCACACGGCTGACATCGAACGTTTGAAGGTGCAGTTGCAGGAAGCCGGACGGCGAACCAGTCTGGAGCGGTGCACCCGGCTCCCGGACGCGCCGGCGGCACTCACGCCGGAACAGGCGGCCGCGCACACGCGACAGCGCAGCGTGGACTGGAGCCAGGTGCGGCCCGAATGGGGACTCTCCGGCAACGCGGCCTTTATCATCGGCCGGCGCACGCTCACAAGGGGACTTGATCTGGAGGGGCGCGTGTTTCTGCACTCCTATGATTATCGTGAGGATCCAACTGACAAACTGCTTGAAGTGCTGATGACGGCCCCGCAGGTCGTTGCGCAGTGGATCAATATGGAGCACTATTTCTCGGTCACCGACAACGACGTCTACGGGGCCGGGAGCAAGGTGTATCACAACGTCGTGGGGCGGTTTGGCATCATGTCGGGGCCGTGGAGCGACCTGCGGCTGGGGTTGGCCTGGCAGACCATGATGAACGGTGAGCACCCCTATCACGAACCGATGCGCCTGACGACGGTCATCGAAGCGCCGTGCGCACGCATCGAAAAGCTGATCGCGCGGCACGAAGTCCTGAAGAACTTTTATCATCATGAGTGGGTCCATCTGTTGGCGCTGGACCCGGAAGGTAGGGTATTCTATCGGTATCTGCCGACAGGGGAATGGAGCCGAGTGGCTGGTTCGGTGGGGCAGTGACCCCTGGCGCACTCGAAAGGAGTGGAGACATGGGCGAGCTGACGTTACATTCGATGAAGGAAATTCGCGTGATTGTCTCAGGCGAGCAGCGGTCGTTCGTCACTGAGCTGCTGGATCGGGTCGGGGCCAGCGGCTATACGATCATCGGTAACGTGTCCGGTAAAGGCCATCACGGCGTACACGAGGCGCACTTTATGTTTAGCGACATGGAAAGCCAGATCATGATCATGGCGGTGCTACCAGCCGAAAGAGTGGAACCGTTGCTGGCCGGACTGAAGCCGCTGTTTGAGAAGCACTCGGGTGTGATGTTCGTGTCGGACGTGTCCGTTACCCGGCGCGAACGGTTTTAATCCGCCGCCACGTCCTCTTCATTGCAATTGTGCTCAGGCCTCACTTAGGATGGGGTCTGCGGGGACGATCTGTGCATATCGAATCACAACGGTGCCAGCAGGGGTGAAGTGGAAACGGCCATCCGCAACGCGGTCATCAAGTTCGAGCAGGAATTCATGGGGCGCGGGCCGGAGGACGTCCGCGCCTTCATCTTAAAAGACATCGTGCTCGTGCGGCTCAAGGGCGTGCTGACGCCAGCCGAACGGCAGTTGGCCAAGACTGCGGAAGGGGTTGAGATGGTCCGCCGGCTCCGCCAGACGCTAATTGCCCAGGGGCGGGAGCGGCTATGCCAGCAGATGGAAGAGATTACGGGCGCCAAGCCGACAGGGTTATTCACGGACATTGATACGCAATTGGGCGAGCGCATTATCGTGCTGACTCTCGACCGCGATCTGGAAGGCCTGCAGGCAAAGCGCGAGACATCCGGGGAGTTGAACGGAATTCGCAAGAGCGCATCATAAGGATCACGCCTGTATGCAACTGGGACATCATTATAGAAGGTCCACGTGTGTCTTGGTGGTCGTTTTCCTGGCAGGTCTCTGCTGGGATGGGCTGGCGGCGGCCGCGCCGGCCGATCCGAATGGACGGCTGGCTGTGCAATATGCCGAGGCGATGGCGAGCAGCCGCATCCAGCCATGGGCTGAACGGGATTTAGGCTGTCTCACGAAACGGCGGGCGACGAAAGCCACCACGGCTGAGGCTTGCTGGAAAGAGACGCTGGCAGCTCACACGCGTGAATTGGCGGACGACCCCGAAACGGGCATCTTCAACGCGCAAGGCCGCGGCGTGGGATTCGGCCTCTTACACGAATCGCACCGCAAGGCTGACCTCTGGCGCGACTACGCGCCGGCCGCGTTTGTCTCGCCAGCCGTCTGGCAGCAGGGTGGCGGAAAATCTCCGCAGATCAAATTGCTCAAAACGCTTCCGGTCCGCCTGACGGGCCTGCAGGCAGCGGGATCCTCCGCGTCCGTGCGGGTGCACGTGACACTGGTCGAACTGGTCGTGACCTATCCCGATCCATTGACAGCCCCCATGGCGCTCCGGCCGGGTGAAGCCTGGTGGGCGAGCGGCGTCGTCCGGAATTATGGTCCGGTGCGCGAGCTCATCGTGCGCGTGCCGGTGCTGTCGGGCCTTAAGGCGGCGGGGTATCCCGTCGATCAGGCTGTACTTAGCGCGGGGCTTGCTGAAGCGCCGATGCTGCTCGGCACCGCCAGCGGTGGTATTGACGACATCGGTCGGGCAACCGAATCGGGCAGTAAGGATCTAGCTGGCGGTCTGCTGTTGGGCTCCGCCCGCTGGTGGGATCGGACGTCGGCAGGAAAAATTTTTGACGCTGAGATGAAGGACATTCGAAAACTGGCGCCATCGCCGGAACGGCTGACGCGCCTGTTTCGCCTGATGCGGCTGGATAAGACCGATCCCGGATTGAACCGAATCTTGGGCGACGACCTCTACGCCAATTTGTTGAAATCCGGACTGACGCTCAGTGGGATTTCGGCCGGCGATGACGAGCTGCGCCGCCGCCTGGCTGAACTCTATTGGACGATCCAGGCGCCGACGTGGCGGCAGGAACTGACAGAAGTGGCTATGGGTCATTCAGAAGTGGCGGAGGCGCTCTATCGCGCGGCAGACGCCTATGACATCGTCGCCAGGAGCGGCCAGGCCGACGCCGATCTGTTGCGCCGCATCGGCACGTTACAGCGGTGGAACAACGATTCGGAAGCCGCGCTTGACATCCACGAAAGTCTGCTGCGGAAGCTTGACCCGAAGGCGTCGCGCGCGCGTGGCGAACTGCTCTCGGAAATCGCCTGGGACCGCCTCCAATGGCTCTTCTGGACGCGCCGCTATGAGCATCCGTGGCTTGCGCAGGCTAAGCAGGAGGCCGAGCAGGCAAAGTCACTGGCGGACCTACCGGTGCACAAGGTGGTCGCTGAGGAAGCGTTGCTGGTTGCAGAGGCGCTGACCGTCCCCAGACAATCCGACCGCGTGCAGACGTCGGTCGAATCGTTGCGCCAGCACCATGCGCAACTGGCGAACGTTAGCGGCCTGTGGAGCTATCTGGTCGGCAACGACATGGTGAAGGCGCTGGTGGCCGAGGGCAAATCGGTCGGCCCACCCAAGATCATTAAATCACCGGAAGTACTCGACGTGCGCGTGCATGCCACACCGCCACCGCAAGACCTCTGGCGGACCTGGGATTTCGACAAGGATCAGGTGGGCGTCGTGCCGCAGGGATTTTCGGCGGTCCCTGATGGAGCCTCGCCCTGGTCCGTCAAGGCGGACACCGATGCGCCGACCGCACCGCACGTGCTGGCCCATGCCGCCGGCTGCAAGGCTGCCGCCGGCGAATGTTTTGAGCTGTTGCTGGCCGAGGCAACGGGCTATGCCTATCCGGACGTGACCGTGCACGTGCGTACGGACGCGGCATCGTCAGGGAGTGGAGCAGGCATCGTCATGACGACCTCGGAGAGGCGCCTCTCCTACGTGGTCACGCTGGATCAGACTTCTTCGACTGTGGCCATCCATCGGATCGCGGACGGACAAACGGAATTGCTGGACCGGCAGCCTGTGCAACTGATCAAGCGTCCCTGGCACGTGGTCCGCGTACAGCGCATCAACTTTGCCCACGTGAGCCGGCCCCGCCTGTCCATCTTCGTGGACGGTCGCGAGATTGCCGCCGTGACCGACGATGCGATTCCAAAACTGGACCGCATCGGCCTCGCCACGCGGGGAACTGTGACTGCTTCGTTCGACGCATTGCACGTGTTGGATTTGGTTACGAACCAGCCGCTCTCAGCTCCCGCCGCTTACTAAAATTATTCATAAGACCGTGAGAACATTGGCTCACGGAAGCCATTTGCTTGACGTTCCGAGAGGGCAAGATTTATAGTGAAGGTTCCGTTTTCGTTTAAGTGTGATGCGAGAGAAGTAATGGCGGAAGCACGGCTGCTTGAAAAATCGACCGGCGATCCCTGGGACCTCGAGGCCTATGCCTGCACGGGGGGCTACGAGGCCTGGAAGCAGTGCGTTAAGGGCGGCAACCGTGAAGAAATCGTCAATGTGCTCAAGAAGTCCGGCCTGCGTGGGCGCGGCGGCGCCGGCTTTCCGACCGGCATTAAGTGGGACAAGGTGCTCCACCACCGTATTTCAGAACATTACTTCGTCTGCAACGCGGGCGAACACGAACCGGGGACATTCAAAGACCGGTTTCTCCTCAAGAACCATCCGCATCAGTTGCTCGAAGGCTGCCTGATCGCTGCCTTCACGGCACAGGCGAAGGCTTCCTTCATCTACATCAACCACGATTACACCGATGAGCGAACGCATCTCGAGAAGGCGCTCGCGCAAGCCAAGGCCAAGGGGCTAATGGGCAAGAACATCCTCGGCACCGGCGTTGATTTAGAGATCGAGCTCTTCACTGGCATGGGCAGCTACGTGGCCGGCGAGGAGACGGCAATGTTGGAATCCATGCAGGGCCGGCCGGCGATGCCGCGGCAGAAGCCGCCCTTCTATCCGACGGACTTCGGTCTCTACGGCAAGCCGACGCTCGTGAACAATGTCGAGACGCTTTGCAACATTCCGCGCATTCTGCTTAAGGGCGCCGAGTGGTTCGTGCAGGTGGGGACGGAAAAATGCCCTGGCACGATGCTGTTCTCGCTGAGCGGCTCAGTGAACAAACCGGGCGTCTACGAACTGCCGATGGGGACGTCGCTGCGCACGCTGATCGAGCAGTGCGGAGGGGGCGTGCCGGGTGGCCGCAAGGTCAAGGCGGTGTTTCCGGGCGGCCCATCGTTCTCGATGGTGACGGCGGAGCAACTGGACCTGCCGATGGATTTCGACGCGCTCAAGAAGGCTGGCACGGGGCTGGGCTCGGCCGGCGTGATCGTCGTGGACGATGCGACCTGCATGGTGGCCCAGACACTGAAATTCTCCAATTTTTTTAAGAGTGAGAGCTGCGGCCAGTGCCCGCCCTGTCGGATGGGCACGAACAATCTGGCGACGCTCATGACGAAGATCGAGAACGGCGAGGGGACGCAGAAGGATCTCGACAGCCTGCTGCAGCTCTGCGGCTTCGTGAAAGGCACCGGCTACTGCACGCTGGTGACCGGCGCGGCCGTGCTCGTGCAGAGCAGCCTGAAATTGTTTCGCCACGAGTTCGACGAGCATATTGCGCAGCAGCGCTGTCCCTTCGGCAACCGGCCGGCCGCTGCCGCCACCGCCGCGCATTGACCAGCAACCCGTTCAGGAAGTCTGTCCCATGCCCAAGGTCACGTTCCTGCATCCCGACGGCAAAAGCGGAGAGGTACCGGAGCAGTGCTCGCTGCTAGAGGCGGCGGAGCGGCTGGGCTTTCCGCTCAATCACGACTGCGGTGGAAACGCGTCCTGCACGACCTGCCGCGTGGAGGTGCAGAGCGGCCCTGAGCATTTGTCCGAGATTGAGTTCGACGAACAGGACCTGCTGGACCGCGAGGCGCTGACCGAGTCCTGGCACCGGCTGGGCTGCCAAGCGAAGATTCATGGCGACGTGGTTGTGCGGGTACCCGAAAAGAAGTGGGAGGCGCCGATGCCCGCCAAGGAGGCGCAGGACGCAAAGCGATGACGACCGCGACCACCGACCTCACGCGCCGCTATACGTTCGCCGCCATGCACCGGCTGCACACGGACCATCTGTCCGAGGCTGACAACCGGAAGGTGTTCGGCAAGTGCAACAATCCGAACGGCCATGGGCACAACTACGCGGTGCTGGTGACAGTGCGGGAAGCCATCGACGAGCGGACGGGACTGGCGGCTGACGTGGCCGCGCTCGACCGGGTAGTGCAGGAGACGGTCGTGAGCCGGTTTGACCATCGGGATCTGAACGGGGATCCCGCCTTTGCCGACAAGACGACGACGGGCGAAAATCTGGCCATTTTCATTTGGGACCTGCTCGTGGATAAGCTGGAGACAGGACAACTAGTCAAGGTTGTGCTGGTGGAGACGCGCGACAACTGGTTCGAATACGCCGGGCCGGCGGTGGCAGGAACGAGGTAATCATGCCGACGAATAAACCGACTTTGTCAAAAGCGCGCGTGCAGGGCAATGGCCGGCCGCCCGACATCACCGATATGGAATCCCTGGTGACGCAGATGCTGGTCACGCTGGGCGAAGACCCCACACGCGACGGTCTCCGCAACACACCGTCGCGCGTGGCTAAGGCATGGCAGTTCATGACAAGGGGCTACCGGCAGGACGTGGACCATCTGCTCAACGGCGCGCTGTTCCCGATTGATTACGACGAGATGGTGATCGTCAAGGACATCGACTTTTTTTCTCTCTGCGAACATCACCTCCTGCCGTTCTTCGGTAAGTGCCACGTCGGCTACATCCCCAACAAGAAGGTCGTGGGCCTCAGCAAAATCCCTCGCATCGTGGATACCTTCAGTCGCCGCTTGCAGGTGCAGGAGCATCTGACCGTGCAGATTGCCGAAACGCTCATGAAGAAGCTTAACGCGCAGGGCGTTGGTGTCGTCATCGAGGCGCAACACCTTTGCATGATGATGCGCGGGGTCGAAAAACAGAACACGGTGGCGGTTACCAGCCATATGATGGGCGATTTCCGAACCCAGCAGCAGACCCGCTCAGAATTTTTAAAATTGATCAACCGCGGACGGATTCGAGAGTAACAACCGCGGTCTCGCCTCACTTCAGTTTTTGGAGAAAATTCAGCAGTGCGGTGTTGAACGCTTCCGGCTGTTCGAGGTTGGAGAGGTGGCCGGCCTGCGGAATGATCGTCAGTCGCGCGCCGGGGATCGCCTCGACCATCAGCTTCCCTTCTGACGGGGGGGTCGGTCCGTCCAGTTCACCCATAAGAATGAGCGTCGGGCAGGTAATCTGCGGCAGTAGCGGCACCGAGTCGGGCCGTGCGGCCATGGCCATCTGAGCGCCGGCGATGCCGTTCGGGTGTGTCTGCTCGATGCGCGCCCGTACGGAGCGGATCAGTTCCGGTTTGGTTTCTCGCGCGACGGAGGACAGTAGCTTTGGCAGCATGATCTCGGCGACCCGCCCTGCGCCTGTTTTCTGAGCCGTCGCCGCGATCGCCAGCCGTCCCGCTTTTCCTTCTTCAGTGTCAGCTCCCGCCCGTGTATCTGCCAGCACCAGTGCCTTCACGTGTGAGGCATACTTTCGATAAAACACAAAAAGCGTGTAGCCGCCCATCGACAGGCCGACAAAGACGGCTGGCTTGATCAAGAGATGGTCCAGCAGGCCCTTGACGTCGTCAGCATATTGTTCCAGCGTATAGGCCCCAGCCGGTGCATCCGATTCGCCGAAGCCACGGCAGTCCGGCGCGATCACGCGATAGGTTTTCGACAGGGCCGCCACTTGCGACGCCCACATCATCCGGTCCTGCGGAAATGCATGGAGCATCACGACGGGCATACCCTGTCCCTGATCCGTGTAGGCGAGGGTGATACCGTTGATCTTTGCGGTGCCCATGCGGCTGCGGTTTTTTTCTCGCCTGCGGCCTAGCATCTGGCCGCGTCCCTGCGCGGAATTCTCCTGACGGTCGATCGAGCTAGCCCTCTTTCAGCTTCTGCTTCACCAACTCCAGCTCCTGCGACAGATCGCTCCACCGGGCCGTCAACCGGTCCAGATCTTTCTTCCACGCCTCCTGTTCCTTATGCAAACCGTTCCAGCGGGAAAAATCCTGGTAGAGCGCCGGGTCAGCCAGTTCCTGGTCGCGTGATTTGATCCTGGCTTCGAAGGCGGCGATCTCGGATTCCGACCGCGCGATCTGTTTCTCCAGCCGGTCCTTTGATTTCACCATTTCGCGCCGCTGGGCCTGATTCTGCGCAGGCTGCGCCGGAGCCTGCTTGGCGGAGTTCTCGTTTCGCTGCTGCACCGCTGTCGGCTTCAATTCCTCGCTGGTTTCCTTGATAGACTCTAGCTCCTGCGCCCGCTTCCAGAGATAGTATTCGTAGTCGCCGTGGAAATCACGGGCCTTGCCTTCCTCGATTTCCACCACGCGCGTGGAGACACGCATAAGGAAGGTCGGGTCGTGCGAGATGAACACGATTGTCCCGGGAAAATCAGTCAGCGCATCAGTCAGCACGTCCACCGACGCTGGATCGAGATGGTTCGTCGGCTCGTCAAGCAACAACGTGTTCGCCGGCTCCACCAGCATGCGGGCCAGCGCCACGCGGTTGCGCTCGCCTCCGCTGAGGGCCTTGATCGGTTTCTTCTGATCGGCGCCAGAGAACAAAAACGCGCCGGCCAGCCCACGCAGGAAATTCCGCTCGGCCGTGGTCGAGATCTCTTCCAGCGATTCGAGCACCGTATGTTCAGGATTGAGCGACTCGGCCTGGTGCTGGGCGAAGTATTGCACGGTCACAGCGTGCCCCAGCCTTCGCGTGCCCTTGTCGGGTTCCAGCACACCGGCTAGCATTTTGAGCAGCGTGCTCTTGCCCGCGCCGTTCTCGCCAACCAGCGCGACCCGCTGGCCGCGCTCAAGCGAAAAATTCAAATCCGCATAGACTACGTTTGCGCCGTAGCTTTTGGCGATGTGCCCCATCTCGATCACCTGTCGGCCGCTGGGCGAGGGCAGGGGGAATTTGAACCGCACGCGCTTTGTGTCGCGCCGGACCTCGAGCAGCTTGACCTTCTCCATCTGCTTAATCCGGGACTGGACTTGGCTGGCCTTATTGGCTTGGTAGCGGAACCGGTCGATGAATTTCTGGACGCGGGCGACCTCCTTCTGCTGCCGGGTGGCGGCCGCTTGTTCGTGACTGTCCCGCTCGGCTCGCTGCTCCGTGAACTTTGTATAATTACCCCGGTACTCCTGAATCTGATGATGGCGCAGGTCCCAAACGTGGGTGGCGATCTTGTCGAGGAATTTCGTGTCATGGCTGATCATGAGGATCGTCATTTGCGACTTGAGCAGGAAATCCTCGAACCAGGTTTGCGTTGGCTTGTCGAGGTGGTTTGTCGGCTCGTCGAGCATCAGCACGTCGGGATTCGATAGGAGCAAATGCGCTAGCGCCACCCGCATCCGGTAGCCGCCGGAAAGCGTCTCGATCGGCCGATCGAAATCCTGCTGCGCGAAGCCCAAGCCAGCCAGAATGCGCTTGGCCTCGTGCTCCGCATACTGATTGCGATGGGCCGCGTCCAGCACCGTCTTCCCGCCGAGCGTTTCCAACTCTTGTGGAAGGTAGCCGATCCGGAGTCGCGGGTGCTTGCGGATCGTGCCTTTGTCCGGCGATTCCTCGCTGAGGATCATGCGCAGGAGCGTCGTCTTGCCGGCGCCGTTGGGGCCAACCAGCGCGGTGCGCGTGTGCGGACGCAGGTGGGCGGACGCGTCCGTCAGGAGGATGCGGGAGGCAAACTGTTTCGAGACGTGCTCAATTTGGAGCATGGCACACTACCCCGTTCTCTAATGTGTGATCGTCAGACGACTGGAAACAAACGGAACGGTCCGCTCAGAGGAGGAGGACGAAGTAGAGAGATGAACGCATCGTCAAGCTAACCGAAACAGAAGGTCCGTCGCGTAGCAACACCTGCGTCAGCAATCCCATGCCATGGCCCATTAGCGCTGCCTGCAGGGATTCAGCCAGGGTGCTTCAGTCGCGCACCAGCGCGGGCAGAGGGTAACAAGAGCCGTCTGACCACAGACCGCGCTGGTTTGGTGGAGCTGGCCGGGATTGAACCGGCGACCTCCTGCATGCCATGCAGGCGCGCTCCCAACTGCGCCACAGCCCCACTTCAACCACGCATCATACCGAAAAACAAGGCGATGCTAGCACGGGGTCGCCTTGCTTGACAAGCTTGGCGGTGCATCCTACTATTGAGCGCACCAGGCTCTGATTGGTGCTCGCAAGCTCCGGTCAGGGCTCTTCTTTTGTGAGGAGAAGCGAACAGATGGCACCTAATGGATGGTAGCCAAAGGACAAGATTTCGGTTCTTCGCTATTCGCTAAGCAACGACATGGCTAATGTAGTGATCGTCGGCGTGCAGTGGGGCGACGAGGGCAAGGGAAAGATCGTGGACATCCTTGCCCGCGATGCGGATCTCATCGTCCGCTATCAAGGCGGCTCCAACGCCGGCCATACGGTCATCAATCATCACGGCACCTTTGTGTTTCATCTCGTGCCCTCCGGCGTGCTCTATCCCGGGAAGGTTTGCATCATTGGCAACGGCGTCGTGATCGATCCGGCCGCACTGATCGAGGAAATGGATGGTCTGCAAACCAAGGGCGTGAAGTTCGGGCGCAACTTTGTGATCAGCGAGCGGGCCCACGTGATTCTGCCCTATCACAAGGCGATCGAGAAGGCGTCCGAGCAGTCCAAGGGGTCGCGCAAGATCGGCACAACCGGCCGCGGCATCGGTCCCTGCTATTCCGACAAGATGGCTCGGATCGGCATCCGCATGGGCGATCTGCTCAATCCGCATCTCTTCCGGCGCAAGCTGGAGGAGAATCTGGCCGAGATGAACACCTTCCTCGACCGTCTGTACAAGGCGGAAGGGTTCCAAGTGGAGAAAATTTTTCAGCAGTACATGGGCTATGCCGACCGGCTGAAGAATTCCATCGTGGATACAACCGTATTGCTCAATCAGGCGGTGGACCGCGGCAAGTGCGTGCTGTTTGAAGGTGCGCAGGGCACACACCTGGACGTAGACGGAGGGACCTATCCCTTTGTCACGTCCTCCAGCTCGGCGGCCGGTGGTGCCTGCACCGGCACGGGCGTGGGGCCGACGAAGATCGATGGCGTCCTGGGTATCGCCAAGGCCTACGCGACGCGCGTGGGCGGGGGGCCGTTCCCGACAGAATTGAAGGACGACATTGGGGGCGGACTACAAGAAAGGGGAAAGGAGTTTGGTGCGACCACCGGGCGGCCCCGGCGCTGCGGATGGTTTGACGGCGTTGTCGCGCGCTACGCCACGCGCGTCAACGGGCTGACCGCGCTCGCTGTCACCAAGCTCGACGTGCTCGACGGCTGTAAGGAGATCAAGCTCTGTAAGGGCTATCGGTACGGCGGCAAGGTCTACAGGGACATGCCGGCGGACCTGCACGTACTCGAGAACTGCGCGCCGGTCTACGAAACGTTCAAGGGCTGGGCCGCGCCGACCACTGGTATCACGTCCTATGCCAAGCTGCCACGTGAGGCCAAGCGGTATCTAGCGCGTGTTGAAGAAGTCTCAGCCTGCCCGATTGATATCATCTCCACCGGATCGAAGCGTGGGGAAACCATCGTTCTGCGCAACCCAATGACCAAGTCCCGCCGGAAACGCTGACGAGCGGTTCCCGGCAGCCGTCACTCGGCATTCGTTCTTGAACAAGTACCCATCGAAAATGGTAAGCTGGCTTGCCTTCAACGAATGACGATTCACAAATAACGTCTTCGGAGAGCCGGTAGCTCAGTTGGTAGAGCATCGCCCTTTTAAGGCGAGGGTCCTGGGTTCGAGTCCCAGCCGGCTCACCATATTATTCAAGAGTTTGTGTGTCTCTCCGTCAGCGGCCAGCTGACGGCCGGTGCTATTTTAGGCTCCTCAGCCGGTGCAACTTAGAAAACCGCGCGAAGTGAGATACGACCTACAACTATTCAACGAGTGGGATCTGACGGCAAAACACGAGTGACGCATGCTGAAACTCACGCGCTCAGCCATTGAACGGCTTAAGGTGCTCGTCCTCGAGCATCCGGAGGATCCCGTTGTCCGCGTGCAGGTGACGGACGTGGATGAGCAGCAGCTGGTCTTCGGCATCACGTTGGAGGATAAAGTCCAGCCGGATGATGAGGAGCAGTCTGTCGACGGTTTGACGGTCGCAATCCCTGCCACCAGCGCGGCGCGGTTAGGCGGCATCACGATGGACTACCAGGAACCGGGCGGGTTCAAATTTCATCATGCAGAACCGGAGAAAGATTTCCGACTCGATCTCCTCAATCTCAACTGAGTAACTTATTAACCAAGGAGCAGACATGGCTGACGTGACCACTGCCTCGGGACTGAAATACGACGATTTGAAAGTCGGCACCGGCGCTGAAGCGAAAGCCGGGCAGACCGTCAGCGTGCACTACACTGGCTGGCTGACGGATGGAAAGAAGTTTGACTCTAGCGTGGACCGGGGCCAGCCCTTTCAGTTTGCGCTCGGGCTCGGCCAGGTCATCAAGGGCTGGGATGAGGGCGTGCAAGGTATGAAAGTCGGCGGCAAGCGCAAGCTGACAATCCCGCCCGGGCTGGGGTACGGCGCGCGCGGAGCCGGCGGCGTCATTCCGCCGAACGCCACGCTGGTCTTTGACGTGGAACTGCTCGGCGTGAAATAACCGCCGGTAGCATGGGCGGTTCGCTCCAGCAGTTTTTTGCGCCGTGCCCGCGCGGATTGGAGTCCGTGCTGGCCGGTGAACTGACCGCGCTCGGCGCGCAGGATCTCATCCCGACGCCGGGGGGGGTGGGTTTCGCTGGTCCGTTTGATCTTTGCTACCGTGTCAACCTCGAAAGCCGGATCGCCAGCCGCGTCCTCTGGCGGCTCTGGCACGGGCCCTACCGTTCCGAGCAGGATCTCTACGATGCCGCGCGGAGGCTTCGCTGGACAGACTGGTTCTCCGTCGGCCGTTCGATCAAGGTGAAGGTCAGCGCGCAGAAGTGCCCGCTCAAGAGTCTCGACTTCGCTACGCTCCGTATCAAGGACGCTGTCTGCGACGCCTTTCGTTCCGCGGGGCAGGCACGCCCCAACGTGGACACGGCTACGCCCGACCTGCGGATCGACACCTTTCTGGATGCGACGTACGCCACCATGTATCTTGACACTTCCGGTGAGCCGCTCTTCAAGCGCGGCCTGCGCCAGGTGCGTACCGAAGCGCCGCTGCGAGAGAATCTGGCTGCGGGCATTCTCAAGCTGGCTGGTTGGACGCCGGAGCAGATATTGCTCGATCCCATGTGTGGCAGCGGAACGTTCTTGCTCGAAGCGGCGCAGATCGTACGGGGTATTGCGCCGGGATCCGGCCGCCGCTTTGCGTTCGAGAAACTGGCTGGGTTCGACGAGCGTATGTGGCGGGGCATCTGTGACGAGAGTCGTGCGCGCCAGCGCCCAGGCATGCTCCGTACACTCTATGGCAGTGACGTGAACGGTGCCACACTGGCGACGACAAAGGTTAATCTGGAAGCGGCCGGTCTGGCGGAGGCTGTCTCGCTGAAGCAGGTGAGCGTGCTCGACGTGAAACCGCCGGAGGCGTCCGGTCTGCTCGTCATGAATCCGCCTTATGGCTTAAGGACGGGGGAGGAAGCTGAGCTGGCCTCGTTTTATCCGAAGCTCGGCGATGTGCTCAAACAGCGGTTTGCCGGCTGGCGCGCCTGTATTTTTACCGCCGATTTGCGTCTGCCAAAACTGATCCGCCTGACGCCGTCCCGCCGCACACCGCTCTCTAACGGTGCCTTGGTATGCCGACTCTATGAGTTTGCGCTCGTGCAGGGTTCGATGCGGCGGACGCCGTCGAAGCAGGAGGTCTGACGTGCGCGTACTAGAGTTCCGCCCTGCGTTGGGGGGGGCGGGCGGGCTGGCTGTCGACCGCTGAACCAATGTGAGATCGGTAAACACGAACCCGTCGCGCGTGGCGACTGGGCCGGGCGGGATGGGAATCGGTCGATTGAACATGGGCCCGGCGTAGGTAAAGGTGTGAAATTCGCTCCGCTCGCCGCAGGGGTCCACCGTCGTTGGCAAGTCTCTCAGCAGCCACTCGTCGAAGGCCGTCCGGCAAAGACCGGATCGAACTGGTTCGGATCCACGCAGGTCAGATGGGCGTACAATCCTGAGGCGACCATGCAGGTCGCCAGTTG
>Ga0194121_10000735_pt1 | contig 57159 bp, 48 predicted proteins | sample TA2MahCa50mmetaG_FD_148609 | JGI IMG/M metagenome (GOLD analysis project Ga0194121, IMG submission 148609) | Freshwater microbial communities from Lake Tanganyika, Tanzania - TA2015020 Mahale Deep Cast 50m | ecosystem: Environmental > Aquatic > Freshwater > Lake | place: Tanzania: Lake...
CTGCTCGGCCAGATGGCGACCGGTCCGTGCGAGCCATCGGCCGTCGCGGTCGAACGCGACGTGCCGCCGGCCGGCGCGGCGAAGGCGGGATCGAAGTCTGCGACGGGGCCAGTGCCCGTCGCCGCGTGCGACGCCGCGGCGCCGGCCGCAGCCGCAACCACGGACGCGCCGACCTCGTCGCCGCCGATCGCGAAGGCCGTGATGCCCGCCGCCGCCGCCGCGACCACATCCGCGCCCGAGGCGCCGCCGGTCCGCCGCCTCGCGCCTGGGAAGCGCGGCAAGGCCGGCGCACCGCCAGCATGGCAGCGCCAGGCCGCCCCTGAGTCGATGGGCCGCGGGCCGTACGGCAACCGCGACCGCGATGGCGGCGCCTTCCAGCGCTTCCGCATCAACTGGGGCAGCCGCGACGGCGCCGACCCACGCCGCGTCATGGCGCACGTCTGCCGCCGCGGCGGCATCGACAGCGACGCCGTCGGCCAGATCCGCGTGCAGTTCGCCTTCTCCACGTTCGAGATCGCCGCGCCCGTCGCCGACATGTTCGAACGCAGCGCGCGTCGGCCGGACCGCCGCGACCCGCATCTGGTCATCGTGCGCGACCGCTTCGGCGGGCGCTGAGTCGCGGTCGCGCCGGCGCGTCAGTTGCCGACCAGCGCCGCGATGGCGTTGGTCGCCAGGATGCCGGCCGGATTGGCGCTCGGCGCCAGCGGGAAGGCCTGCGCGTAGAAGCCGGCGCCGACGATCGACGGGCTGTTGGGCAGCGCGATCGGCGCCGTCGCCGACGCGGCGACGGTGGTGACGACGCTGGTGATCGCCGGATCGGTCCACAGCGTGCAGCCGGTCATGCCGATCGCGCCGAGGCCGAACGGCAACGGCACCCCTGCCCAGGTCGAATCCGAGAAGCCGATCGCGACGACGCTCACCGGTGCGGCGAGCGACAGGTTGGTGATGCGCAGCGTGAACGTCGCGCCCGGCTGCGGCACGCTGCCGGCGACCACCTGCAGCGCTGGCGCGAGGCCAGCGCCGCTACAGCCGGTCCCGTACTGTGCGCTCCACGGCAGACCGCGCAGGCGCGCGATCTCGCGCGATAGCGCGCGGTAGCTCGCCGCCGCGGTCGCCGACAGCGGCTGCAGCAGCAGGTCGGTGGTCTCCCACGGATCGGCGGCGAGGTCGTACAGCTCTTCGCGCACGCCGGAGCCCGTGAGCCGGAAGCGCAGCAGTTCGTACTGTGCGTTGCGCGCCATCTCGCTGTCGCCGGCGGCGGCCATCGCCTGCGACCCACTAAAGCGCTGCGAGTACGAGAGCGCGCGCGGTGGTGTGGCTCCGGGGCCGGCGAGCAGGGCGCCGACGTCGATTGTGTCGAGCGGCACCGACGCTGGAACAGCGGCGCGGGCATCGACGCCCTGCAGCGCCGCGAGCGTCGCGAACATGTCGACCGCGTGCACCAGCGCCGGTTCGACGCGGGGCGCGCCGCCGACCGCCGGACCGGCGACGATCAGCGGCACGCGGATGCCGCCCTGGTAGATCGTTCCCTTGCTGCGCGTCGAGTTGAACGGCGGCAGCGTCACTGCCGCGGTCGTGCCGTTGTCGCCGAGGAACACGATGTTGGTGTTCGCGCGCGTCGCGGCCGGGATCGTGGCGAGGAAGCGGCCGATCTCGGTATCCATCGCCTGCACCATCGCGCGGAAGAACGGCACCGGCTGGGTCGACGGATTCAGCCCGCCCAGATTCTGCGTGTGCAGGGCGGCCGGCGGCGCTTGGTACGGCGAGTGCCCGGCGTGGAAAGAGAGCATCAGGAACCACGGCTGCGCGGTCGCGCCGACCCAGGCCAGCGCCTCGTCGACGGTGTCGGTGGTCGCGTAGACAGTCGACGTCGAGGCGACGCCGTTCTCGACCTTTGGCCAGGAGTAGTAGCTCGGCAGCGTGCCCGCCATGCCGCCGGTGAAGGTGCCGAAGCCCTCGGCGGTCGGCGTCAGCGGCCCGAGGTCTTCGCCGAGGTGCCACTTGCCGATCAGGGCATTCGCGATGCCGGCGGGCGCCAGGATCTCCGGCAGCAGCAGTTCGCTCGCCGCCAGCCCGGGCGCGTTGTTCATCAGAGCGGCGCCGACGCCGGTGCGGAAGGCGTGGCGGCCGGTCAGGATCGAGGCGCGCGTCGGCGAACAGAGCGGGCAGGCCTGGGCGTTGGTGAAGCGGATGCCACTGGCCGCGAGTGCGTCGATGATCGGCGTCGGCGGTGGGTTGCTGCCGAGGCCGTAGCAACTGACGGAATCGACGCCGACGTCGTCGGCGACCACCAGCAACGTGTTGCGCGCCGGCGCGCCCTGCGCCGTCAGCGTGGCGAGCAGGCAGAGGGTGGCAAGCAGGGAGCGCAGCATGGCAGCAGATTACGCGCAGCGCGGCGCAGTGCCCACCGCCCCGGTCTCAGCGCTTGACGAACAGCAGCGCCTCGATGCGCTGTACCGCGTCGTCGAGCCGCGTGCCGACCGCCGCGCCAGCGCGGTCGTCGGCCAGCAGGATGGCGAATACCCGCGTGCCATCGGCGCCCTGCCGCCAGCCGGCGCGCGTGCGCGTCGCCGGCGCGCTGTCGAGGGCGCCGTCCTTGCGGAACACCACTCGACCCTCGTCGTCCAGGCCGTCGGCGAGCACGCGGCGGCAGGCCATGACCGTGGCGGTCGCCATGCCCGGCACGCAGCCGCGGGCGAGCGCCTGGTGAACGGCAGCGAGCGCTGCGGCGGTCGCCGTGTTGTCGCCGGTCGCGACGCGGTCGGCGAGCATGTAGCGGCGGACCTGCAGGCCGGCGAAGCGCGGGTCGCGCGCGTGCAGTCGCTGCGTCAGGGCCGGCGGGCCGCCGAAGCGCGCAGTAACGAGGTTGGCGGCGACGTTGTACGTTGCGTTGTCGACGCCCTTGCTGCTGATCATTGCCTCGCAGACGCGGTGGGTGGACTGGCCGCCGAGCAGCCGCTGCGCCGTCGCGCGCTGGGCTGGCGAGAAGTGCGCGACCGCCGGATGGCTTGCGTCAGCGAGCACGGCGTCGGCGCCGGGCAGCGGCGTATCGAGGCCGGCGGGTGGCGCGAGCGGCAGGTCGGTCAGCGTCGGCACGGCGCCGGCCTGCGCCGCGAACGCCTCGATCAGATAGGCGGCCTTGATCGCGCTCGCTGCCGGCATCGGCGTCTCGGCGTTCCACGCCAGCAGCGCTTCGCCATCGGCCGTGCCGAACCAGACCGCGGCCCGCGCCGTCGGCCCGAGCCCGGCGACAACGTCGGCGATCTGCTGGCCGAGCGCGGCCGGCAGCGCCGTCGGCGTCCGCGGCGGCGGCGGCGCGCTGCAGGCGGCGAGGGCGAGAGCGATGGCAAAGTGGGGAAAGGTGCGAACGCGCATCGCCGCAGGATCGCACGCGGCGGCCGGCGGGCAAGCGGCGAACCGCCTTGACGCCGCCTTGCCACGTCCGCCGGTTCCCAGCGGCGCGCGCACGCGCGCTTCGCTACCGTGCGCTCCGCCATGGAATCCGCCTCGCCGTCCAAGGGCCTGTCGCTGCCGACGAAGATCCTGCTCGGACTCGTGCTCGGCGCGACGGTCGGCGTCACGCTCAACGTGCTGTACGCGCCGCCGCTCGGTCAGCCGGCGGCCGGGACCTACGCCAGCGTCGTCGCGTTCGCCGACGGCGCGGTGAAGCCGCTCGGCGACCTGTTCCTGAGCCTGCTGTTCATGGTGGTCGTGCCGGTGGTGTTCAGCTCGCTGTTCCTCGGCGTGGCGGGGCTCGGCAGCGTCGGCAAGCTCGGCAGCCTCGGCGGCCGCACGCTCGGCTGGTTCCTCGTCACCACGACGGCGGCGGTGTTGCTCGGCTTGTTGCTGGTCAACTGGTTCGAGCCGGGCCGCGCGGTGACCGCCGAGGTCGCAGCACAGATCAAGGCGCAGTACGCCGGCGACGCCAGCAAACGCATCAGCCAGAGCCAGCAGGCGGCCGGCTGGGTGCAGATGCTCGTCGACATCGTGCCGCGCAACGTCGTCGCCGCCGCCGCCGACAACAGCAAGGTGCTCGGGCTGATCTTCTTCGCGCTCGTGCTCGGCGCCGCGGCGATCCGGGCGCCGCGCGAGAAGACCAAGCCGCTGTGCGACCTGTGCGAAGCGCTCTACGACCTGTGCGTGCGCGTGCTGGCCTGGGTCATGCAGCTCGCGCCGTACGGCGTCGCCTGCCTGATCTTCCACGCCACCGCCAAGCTCGGCCTCGACGTGCTCAAGCTCGTCAGCCTGTACTTCGCGACGGCGATGGGCGGGCTGATCGTCTACCAGCTGGTCGCGATCACGTTCCTCGCCAAGGCCTGCGCCGGCCTGTCGCCGGGCCGCTTCTACCGCGGCTGCCGGACGCTGATCGTCACCGCGTTCTCGACGTCGTCGTCCAACGCGACGCTGCCGACGACGATCCGCACGGCCACCGACGAGTTCGGCGTGCCCAAGGAGATCGCCGGCTTCGTCATGCCGCTCGGCGCGACGATGAACATGAACGGCACCGCGCTGTTCGAAGGCGTGTCGGTGCTGTTCCTCGCGCAGGTCGCCGGCGTCGACCTGTCGCTCGGCCAGCAGGCGCTCGTCGTCGGCATGGCGGTGCTGACCGCGATCGGCGCTGCCGGCGTGCCCGGCGGCTCGATCCCGCTGCTGGCGATCGTGCTGACGCAGGTCGGCGTGCCGGCCGAGTTCCTGGCGTTGATCCTCGGCGTCGACCGCCTCGTCGACATGACGCGCACGATCCCCAACGTCACCAGCGACCTCGTCTGCAGCCTGTGGCTCGCGCGCCGCGAGGGCGTGACGCTCCGCGCGTAGCGTCGAGGTCGCCGCGCTCAGTTCGTGCCGCCGCAGGCGAACTCCGGCCGATCGAGCACGTATCCCATCGTCACGACGGCTTCGGGCGCGACCGGCCACAGCAGCCAGCCGGTGCAGCGCCAGCGCACCAGCACGCGCGCGCGGGCTGTGGCATCGCCCGGCGTGAAGCCCGGCCGCGGCGCGGGTTGGCGGTGCGGCGGCGTCCAGAGGTGCCACGCCGGCCAGTCCGGCGCGGCGGCGCAGCCGAGCGGGAAGGGCGCTGCCTCGATGGTCGCCGGCCGCGGCAGCGAGCCCTGGTCCGGGCAGGTCTGCGCGGTGGCGAGCGCGGTGGCGGTCAGGGTGGCAATGAACGCGGCGCCGAGCCGGCGCCGCTGGTTGGTGCGGTGGTCCATGCCCACCAGGGGAACGAACCGCTGCGATTTCGCCGGCGAAGTCGCCGGCGGGCGATCACTTCGCCGCGTCGAACTTGGCCTTCTTGCCGGCCTCGTCCATGCCGTTCCACTTGCCGAGGCAGTTCTTGCAGCAGAAGCCGACCTTGCCGCCGGCGTAGTCGGCGGTCGGGCTGCTGTCCTTCAGCGGCTCGCCGGAGAGGACGCAGCTGCTCTTGAGCAGCGACGGCGCGGGAGCGGCGGTCGACTGGGTCGAGCAGGCGGCGAACAGGATGGCGGGGAGGACGAGGTTCAGGAGCTTCTTCATGGCGCGGTGGATTGTCGGGCCGTCCAGCCCGCGCTCAAGCCAAGGTTGGCGAATCGCGCCGCCGCCCGGCGGCGTATGGCAATCCGCGCCGGCCGGAGGTCTGCTCTCGGCATGGAAATGACCGCCGCCGAGCTGGCCGTGCACGCGGACGGCAAGGTGGCGCCGTCCGAGGCTGATGCGCTGGCGCTGTTCCGCGAACTGATCGAAGGCTGATGGCCTGCGCCGAAACCATGCTCCAACCGATCGGATTTCCCCTGGTGGACGCCCGCGCGGCCACGCGTGCTCCGAGAACCCGAGTGGTTCTCGGGCGCTGAGGCGTCGTGGTCTCGTCGCATGCGACCGCCGCGCTCGCGTTCGACGCGAGCGAGTGGTTCATCGGGCAGTCGCTGCGGCCATTCCTCGCGCCGCGGCACTGGCGGCGGCTCGAGCGGCGCGCCGAAGCATGCGTGCGCGCGGCGCTGGCGATCTGCGCGGCGAAGGGCGCGCGTGCGACGTGGTTCGTGCCCGGCGCGCTGGCACGCAGCGCGCCGGGCCTGCTGCGCGAACTCGCCGCCGACGGCCATGAAGTCGGCCTCGCCGCCGAAGCGCCGTGGCCGCTCGCTGCCGCGCCGGCGGGCGAGCGCGCGGCGCTGCGGGACCGCTGGCTGCGCGATGTCGCCGCGATCGAGGCGGCGACCGGCGTCGCCGTGCGCGGCTTCCGGGCGCCGTGGACGACCGCGACGAAGGACGCGTGGTGGCGGCCGTTCTTGCGCGGCATCGGGCTCACCTACGACGCGACGCCCAACGCGCAGGACATCGACACGCCGTACGCTTATCGCCTCGATGGCGGCGGCGCCGTGCGGTTGCGCCTGTTCGCGCTCGCGGCGCTCGATGCCGAAACGCCGCCTCTCGCCGGCGTGCCGGCGCCGCCGGTCGGTCGGGCGGCGCAGGCGACGAGCGATCTGCAGGCGCTGCTCGCGCGCGGCGGCGGCACGGTGGTGGCGTCGCTCGGCACGCCGGCGCTGACCGCGCCGCCGCGCGCGCTGCTGCCGGAGCTGATCATAGTGCCGCGTGGCGACGCGCCGCGCCTCTGCGTCGTCGTGCCGCTGAAGGACGAGGAGCGCGGCGTGCCGGGGCTGCTGGTCGAACTGCGCGCGCTCGCCGACGACCTCGCCGACGTCGCGCGCGTCGAGTACGTGCTCGTCGACGACGGCAGCGGTGATCGCACATGGGAACTGTTGCAGCAGGGCGCTGCGGCGTTGCCGCGCGCCAAGGCAGTGCGCCACGCGCAGAACCTCGGCGTCGCTGCGGCGATCCGCACCGGCATCCAGGCGACCGACAGCGCGTTGGTCGCGTCGATCGACGGCGACCTGTCGTACGACCCGCGCGAACTTCGGCCGATGCTCGCCCTGCTGCAGCAGGGCGCCGACGTCGTCACCGCGTCGCCGTACGACTCGCGCGGCGAAGTTCGCAACGTGGCGGGCTGGCGGCTCTTCCTCTCGCGCAGCTTGTCGATGGCGTACCGCGTGTTGCTGGCTTCGCCGATCCGCACGTGGACGAGTTGCTTCCGCGTCTACCGGCGGGCCGCGGTCGCCGAGTTGCCGCTCGCCAACCCGCGCTTCCTTGGCACCGCCGAGTGGCTGGTGCGCGTGCTGCGCCGCGGCGGCCGGGTCGCCGAGCACCCGTGCGTGCTCGAGGCGCGGTTGTTCGGCGTCAGCAAGATGAAGACGCTGCGCACGATCGGCGGGCACTTGCGCCTGCTGGCGGCGGTGGCTCTGCGCGCCGTGCGATGATCGACGCCGGTGGCGAACTGGTTCGCCACTCGAGAGGTTGGTCGCGAGAGACCCTCCTGCCGTGCTGGCCTAGCGCGCTGGCGTTCGCGCCGGCGAGTTGGTATCGCGGATTGTCCTGGCGCGAGCCCGACCCTCATGCGCTCGACCGTGTCGCCGGATTTTGCGGGTGCGTCGCGCGGATTGCAGTCGCCGTACGTCCAGCTAATTTTAGGTTCGTACCTGCCCTGCAGCGTGCGTCGCATGACGCCGTTTTCTCGGTAGTTCAAGTTCTCACCGCCGGCGCTACGCCAGTGCCGGTCTTGTCCTGGAGCAGCCCATGCGCATCTTTTTCTCTCTGCTTGCCTTCGCTTCCCTCACCGGCCTCGCCACCGCCCAGTGCTTCTCGGTCACGACAACCACTGTCGCCGGCAACGGCCAGAACGGCACGATGTTCGACATCGTCAACACGTCGACGTCGGCGATCACGATCGGCAGCTTCGACCAGTGCTTCTTGAACGCCAACCCCGTGGTGACTTTCCAGATCTACACGAAGCCCGGCACGTGGAACGGCTCGGAGGCCAACCCCGCCGCCTGGACGCTCGTCGGTTCGACGACGAACCTCGCGCACGGCATTGCGCCAGCGCTCGACCCACTACCGATCACGGTCAACGTCACCATCGCGCCCGGTGCGACCCAGGGCTTCTACCTCACGGGCGATACGGGCACGACGGTCGCCTACACGACCGGCGTCAACCAACTCGGCACGGTGATTGGTTCTGACGCGTCGCTCCAGGTCACGGCCGGCGTCGGCAAGAGCTATCCGTTCGGCGCTACGTTCGGCCTGCCGACCGCGGGCCGCTTGTGGAACGGCCGCGTCAACTACTGCCCGGCCACTGGCGGCACGGTGCTGGCGACGAACACGTCGCTCGGTGCGGGCTGCCTCGCGTCGTATGCGTCCTTCTACGAGAACTTCGCGACGTCGGCGGCCTTCGACCTCGCCAACAGCTCCATGTCGCTGCTGTTCAACGGCGCGGGCTACGTGGCGCTGCCGGGCATCACCACGTACGTGCCGCCGTCTACGTCGGCGACGTCGCTGGTCTTGTCGGACGACTCGCAGACGACGGTCGCGCTGACCTCGCCCTTCCCGTACGTCGGCGGCACGACGACGGCGATGTCCGTCTGCTCGAACGGCTACGTGTCGGTCAACGCCGCCGGCAACGGCACGGCCTATACGCCCGCCGTCGCGGCCTTCCTGAACGCCGCCAACACGGGATGGTGGATGTGGCACGACTACAACCCCGCCATCGCCGGCAGCGGCCAGGTCAAGTTCGAGGAGATTGGTGGCATCGCCTACATCACCTGGGACGGCGTCTACAGCTATGCCACGACCGTGCCGGACACCTTCCAGATGCAGTTCGACACGGCGAACGGCAACGTGCACATCGTCTGGGGCGCGATGAGCTTGGCCGGCAACGGCTTCCTCGTCGGTTACTCGCCGGGCGGTGTTTCGGCCGATCCGGGCAACCGCGACCTGTCGGCGACGCTGCCGGCGACGTTCACGATCGACCCGAGCGACATCCTGCCGCTGACGTTGGCAGCGACGTCGCGCCCCGTCACCAACACCAGCTGGAACTTGACAACGAGCAACATCCCGACGACCGGCGTCCTCGGCGTCGACATCTACGGCGTGAGCGATCCGGGCATCAACGACCTGTTCTTCCTCGGCGCCCCGGGCTGCGGCCTGCGCGCGTCGCTGGATGTGATGAACGCTTGGTTATCCGCGGGGACGACGCACACGTACAGCCTGCCGATCCCGAACAGCCCGGCGCTGCTCAACTTCAACCTGTACACGACCTCGGCCGTGTTCCAGGCGCCGCCGGTGAACGCGTTCGGCGCGATCACGTCCAACGGCATCCAGGGCATGATCGGCGACTTCTGAGCCGCGTGTGATGACGCGCTGTGACGCGGCCTGACGGCCGCGTCGCGCGCCATCGACCGTTCGCGCCGCGGGCGGCGACTCGGGGAGACCCGGGTCGCCGCCCGCGGCCATTCGGGCGCGGTCGCTTGCGCGCGGTCCGCGGCCCGCGATCATCCGGCGATGCTCCGCCGCTCGCTTGCCGCGTTCGCCCTCGCCTTCGCCGCTGTCGTCGCCAGCGCGCCGCTGCTGCGCGCGCAGGACGAAGGCGCGGGCTTCGAGGAATGCACGGTCGGCGTCGCCGCCGGCTCGGCGACCGCCGACGGCAGACCGCTCTTGTGGAAGAACCGCGACGCGCAGAAGCAGGACAACGTCGTGCTCGCGTTCGACGACGGCAAGTCGCCGTACCTCGGCCTGTGCGACGCCGGCAACCGCGACGTCGTCTGGGGCGGCGCCAACGCCGCGGGCTTTGGCATCATCAACTCGGTCTCGCGCGACCTGCCGGGTGGATCGACCAAGGGGCCGGGCAACGGCGGCTTCATGAAGCGCGCGCTGAAGGAGTGCGTCACCGTCGACGACTTCGAGCAGCTGCTGCAGGCGACCAACGACAACGGCCGGCGCACCAAGGCCAACTTCGGCGTCATCGACGCCACGGGCGGCGCGGCGTTCTTCGAGGCCGCGCACACGACGTACACACGCTTCGACGCCAAGGACGCGCGCGATGGCCTCGTGCTGCGCACCAACCACGCGACGACGGCCGCCGGCGACCGCGGCAAGGATCGGCTCGCGCGCGCGACCGCGCTGTGCAAGCAGCCGCCCAAGGGCGGGCTGACGCCGGCGTTCGTGCTCGGCGAGCTGCTGCGCGACCTGCAGCCGCCGCCGTCGGCGAGGCAGGGCGAGCAGGGCCGCCAGGACGTGCGCGAGACGATCCATCGCCAGACGACGGTCGCCGCGCTCGTGCTGCACGGCGTCAAGCCGGGCGAGGATGGCGCGTGGACGACGATGTGGACGGTGCTGGGCCAGCCGCTGTTCGCGCCGGCGGTGCCGCTGTGGCCGGCGGCGCGCGGCGTGCCGAAGCTGGTCGAAGGCGCGCCGAAGAGCGAGCTGTGCAGCGCGGCGCGGGCGCTGGCGGACGCGTTCTACGCCGCCGAAGGTGGCGGCGATGGCGCGGATGCGGGTGGAGCGGGTGGCCAGGGTGGCGAGGGCGAAGGTGGCGAGGCCGAGGTCGCCGGCGCGATCCGCTGGTTGCGCACGGAGGGTCTGCAGCCGGTGCGCGAGGGGGTGAGGGCGGAGGAGAAGGCGGCGATGCAGCGCTGGAGCGAGGGGATGGCGATGTGGAAGCTGAAGCGCGGCGGAGCGAAGCCGGATGCCGCAGAGCTGAGGCGGCATCAGGAGATGGCGGCGGAGCGAGCGCTGGCGGCGCTGCGGCGCGTGGGGAAGGCGGCGGGGTTGGTGGAGGTGGGGGCGGGCGCGGGGAGGTAGTGGCGGATGGGGTGGGCGGCGATGGCGGCGAGGGTGGACGCTGCGGTGCGCGTGGATGGAGCGGTGGACGGGCGGTGGGTAGCGTGCGCGGTCATGAGGATCGGAGTCGTTTGGCCTCGCGGGTTCGTCGGGGCGTTGGCCGTGGTCGCCGCTGCGTGTTCGCCTGGAGTGCAACCCAATCCCGAACTGAACATGGTGGCGATCGCGCCGGGCACGTTCGTGATGGGCGCGAACGATGGCGGTGACGACGACGAACAGCCGGCGCGCGCGCCGTGAGGAGGGGGGCGGGAGAGGGGGGAGTGCGAAGTCGCGGCGACGGGCGCCTTGAGTTGGAGCGGTGTGGACACGCACCTGAGGCGGTGCGGGCGTGGCGGCGACGCCCACTGCGACGGGAACTGCGCGGAAGGCCTGGGAGCGGATGCATGGCGCAGCCTCGGCGACGGGCGCTCCAAGTTGCTGCGGCGTGGACACGTCCGGGCCCGCTGGCGTTCCCTCTTCCCAGGCCTTCCCCGCGGCTGCGTCGCGGTTGGCTGCGTTCCCTCGGCCGCACCGCTCCTAGAACGAATGCGTACCGCTGCGGCTGGTTCGCCACGTCTCATGGTCGTTCCTGTTCGGCACTGCGGCTGCGTTCGGCCGCCAACACGGAACGGCGGTTCCGCCGAATGGCGCCGCCAAGACGGAGCGGATGACCGACCGTTCGCCAACCCCGCCCCGTTGTCCTATCGTCCCCACGCCGATGACCGACGTCCTGCACAGCAAGGTCCAGACCTCCTCGCCCGAGTTCCAGCAGAACCGCGCACACCACCAACAGGCCATCGACGCGATCGCCGCGCACGTCGCCACCGCCAAACTCGGCGGTGGCCCGGACGCAGTCGCCCGCCACCACAAACGCGGCAAGTTGCTGCCGCGCGAGCGCGTCGCTGCGATTCTCGACCCGGGCGTGCCGTTCCTCGAGCTCTCGCCGCTCGCCGCGCACGGCCTGTACGGCGGCGACGCGCCGAGCGCTGGCATCGTGACCGGCGTTGGCCTCGTGCAGGGCCGCGAGGTGATGATCGTCGCCAACGACGCGACCGTGAAGGGCGGCACGTACTTCCCGATGACGGTGAAGAAGCACGTGCGCGCGCAGGAGATCGCGCTCGAGAACCGGCTGCCGTGCGTCTACCTCGTCGACTCCGGCGGCGCGTTCCTGCCGCTGCAGTCCGAGGTGTTCCCCGACCGCGACCACTTCGGCCGCATCTTCTACAACCAGGCGCGCATGTCGGCGGCGCGCATCCCGCAGGTCGCCGTGGTGCTCGGCTCGTGCACGGCCGGCGGCGCGTACGTGCCGGCGATGAGCGACGAGAGCATCATCGTGAAGGGCAACGGCACGATCTTCCTCGGCGGCCCGCCGCTCGTGCGCGCGGCCACCGGCGAGGTCGTCTCGGCCGAGGACCTCGGCGGCGCCGACGTGCACACGCGCCTGTCGGGCGTCGCCGACCACTTCGCCGAGGACGAGCCGCACGCGCTGGAGCTGTGCCGCTCGATCGTCGCGCACCTCAACACCAAGAAGCCGTCCCAGTTGGCGCTGCAGACGCCCGAGGATCCGCTGTACGACCCCGAGGAGCTGCTCGGCGTGCTGCCGCGCGACACGCGCACGCCGTACGACGTGCGCGAGGTGATCGCTCGCCTCGTCGACGGCAGCCGCCTGCACGAGTTCAAGGCCCGCTACGGCACCACGCTGGTCACCGGCTTCGCGCACGTCCACGGCATGCCAGTCGGCATCGTCGCCAACAACGGCATCCTGTTCTCTGAGAGCGCGACCAAGGCGGCGCACTTCGTCGAGCTGTGCAGCCAGCGCAAGGTGCCGCTGCTGTTCCTGCAGAACATCACCGGCTTCATGGTCGGCCGGAAGTACGAGAACGGCGGCATCGCCAAGGACGGCGCCAAGATGGTCCAGGCCGTCGCCACCGCGCAGGTGCCGAAGATCACCGTGCTGATCGGCGGCTCGTTTGGCGCTGGCAACTACGGCATGTGCGGCCGCGCCTACCAGCCGCGCTTCCTGTTCACCTGGCCCAACAGCCGCATCTCGGTGATGGGCGGCGAGCAGGCCGCCGGCGTGCTCGTGCAGGTCAAGAAGGATCAGCTCGAGGAGAAGGGCCAGACGCTGTCGGCCGACGAAGAACAGAAGATGCGCGCGCCGATCCTCGAGAAGTACGAGAGCGAGGGCCACCCGCTGTACGCGACGGCGCGGCTTTGGGACGACGGCGTGATTGATCCGCGGCAGACGCGCGCGGCGCTGGCGCTGGCGCTGTCGGCGTCGCTGAACGCGCCGATCCCCGACTACGACGCGCCCGTGTTTCGCATGTAGCGCGCGCCACCGTGGTAGAAGCACGGCGCGGTCGGTCGACGTTGCGCGGGCTGGCGACGCGGAGCTTGCCGGTGTCGAGCGCCGTGCAGTCCGTGCCAGTCCCCAACGAGCCGGCCCTGCGCGGCCGTTGATCGGCGCGCGGCCACCATGCACCATGGCCGCGTGCGCGCCCTGTCTCCCGATCTTCCGCCCGAGCAGCAGGAAGTCCTCGCCGACGTCGCTGAGCAGGGCGTGCACGTCGTGCACGTGCCACGCGACGGCGGCGAAGGGCTGAGCTACTCGTACACCGTCGGCCTGTGGGACAGCTTCGAGCAGCCTGAGGTCGTCGTCTTCGGCATGCCCGAGGACGTCGCGCAGGACCTGCTCGACACGCTCGCCGACGACGCGTCCGAGGGGCGCGTGTTCCAGGCCGGCGAGCGCCACGACGGCCTGCTCGTCGGCTATCCGGTGCGATTCTTCGCCGTGCCGGCGCCGATGAAGGCCAGCCACTTCGACGTGCTGGGCTGGGCCTACGAGGGCGCCGACGTGCCCGTCGTGCAACTGGTCTGGCCGGACAAGCAGGGTCGCTGGCCGTGGGACGCCGACGTGCGCGATGGCTTCGCCGAGGCGCAACCGGTGCCCGGCCGGGCGACGCTGTGACGGCGGCGCCGCCGACGCCGCAGCGCATGGCGGCGACGTGGTTTCTCGGCTTGCTGATCGTGGCCGTCATCATCTTTGCCTGGATGCGCGGCTTGGGCCGCATCGTCGTGCCGCTGCTGGCGATCGGCGGCGCCGTGCTCGTGCTGTCGCGCGCCGTGAAGGCGCTGCGCGCGCCGGTCGACTGACCTGCGCGAATGGCCGCAGGCGCGAGCGGTGGCGAGGCGATGGCATGACGAAGGCCGATCGATCTGCCGGCCGAGGTCCGGAGCGCGCCGCCGCAAGCCGCCATGCCATAGGCGACAGCCATGCACGCGTCGCTCGCAATGCATGTGCGGCCTGCGGGCGCTGACGCCGCTACAACATGCGCCGATGGGCCGTTCCGCTGACCTGCTGCCGAAGGAGCGCGTGCTCGCCGAACTGGCGCGGGCGCCGTTCCGGCCGGCGTGGTGGGCGCCGAACGGCATGCTGCAGACGGTCGCGGCGATCCGGCCGGCGGCGCCGGTGCCGAAGTACGGCAGCGAGGTCTGGCAGACGACCGACGACGACGATCTGCGCGTGCACTTCGCCGCGCCGGCGGACCTGCGCGCCGACGCGCCGGTCGCGCTGCTGCTGCACGGTCTCGAAGGCGACCGCCGCTCGCCGTACGCGCGCGAGTTCGTGCGCCTCGCCGCGCGTCGCGGCTGGCGGCCGTGCGTGATGGAGCACCGCTCGTGCGGCGGCTGGCTCAACCGCCAGCGCCGCACCTACCACAGCGGCGAGACCGCCGACGTGTCGTTCGTCGCGCGCCAGCTGCTCGCGCGCTTCCCGCGGGCGCCGCTGCTGGTCGTCGGCTACTCGCTCGGCGGCAACGTGCTGCTCAAGTGGCTCGGCGAACTGCAGGGGACCCCGCCCGACCGCCTCGTTGCCGCGGCGGCGGTGTCGGCGCCGTTTGACCTCGCCGTCTGCGCCAAGCAGTGCGACACGCGCCACGGCGGCGTGATCGCGCGCTGGTTCCTGCGCAGCCTGATCCCCAAGGCGATCGCCAAGACGAAGCAGTTTCCTGGTTGGTGCGACGTCGAGCGCGTGCGCCGCTGCCGCACCTTCCGCGAGTACGACGAACTGGTCACAGCGCCGGTGCACGGCTTCCTCGGCGCCGACCACTACTACGCGTCGCAGAGCAGCGCTTTGCTGTTGCCTGCGGTGCGCGTGCCGACCCTGCTGCTCGCCGCCGAGGACGATCCGCTGCTCGATCCGTTGGTTTTGCCGCGCAACGTTGCCGCGGCGTCGCCGTGGCTGCATCCGTGCTTCCCGCCGCGCGGCGGCCACGTCGCCTTCGTCGACGGCGGTAGCCCGCTGGCGCCCCGGCGCTGGGCCGAGCCGCGCATCCTGCGGTTCTTCGAACTGCAGCTCGACGCCGCCGGGTTCGCCGTCAGTTGATCACGGCAGTCGCGCCGCCGGTGTGGCTGAAGCCGTCGGCGGCCTGCGGATCGAAGATGCCGTACTGGAACGACAGCGGGAAGCCGATCGCGGCTGGCGTGTTTGGCACGAAGAACGTGTAGTCGTAGCCGCCGGAGATCGGATTGCTCTGCGCGCGCGTCGTCAGCGACACGAGCGCGTCCGGCGTCGCCCAAACCGTCACCCAGCCGAGCGGCGCGCCGGTTGGGATTGGCGTGCCGATCACGAGGATCGCCGGCGTGAGGCGCGAGGCGCCGTCGAGCAGCACGTCGATCGGGCTGCCGACCGCCGGCCAACCCGAAAGCGCGATCGTCGGCACGCCGTACTGGCCGGGCTTGCCCGTGCCGTAGGTCGCCGTCGTGCCCGCCGCATAGCTGCCGAACAGCCGGAACTTGCCGGGCAATTGCGAGACGTTGAACCAGTTGACGCCGTCGCTGACCTGCACTTCGAGGTGGACGTTGGTCGGCTCCGTCGGGTGACTCACCGAGTGCTGGTGGAACATCCCGGTCACGCGCCAGACCAGGAAGTAGTCCTGGCCGATCGTGACGTTGGCCGGCTGCACAAAGGTCGCGCCCTGCCAGCTGCGGGGGTGCAGCGTCTGCCACGTCCCTGGCTGGCCGACCAGCTGGTCGGGCGCGCCGGTGACCGGATTGCGCGTGCGGATCTCCAGCGTGTGCGCGGCTGGTGGTTGGTTGCCGGTGAACACCTGCGCGGCGGCGTACTGCGCGACGTTGGCCGTGAAGCGGAAAGCCAGCGTGCTCGCCGGCCAGCCGACGGCTTGACCGGCGTAGCTGAGGTTGTCGTTGCGCGCGAGAGCAAGTTGCTGGGCGGGCAACGTGGCGGTCACGGCGGCGACGGCGAGGATGGCGCTGGCGAGGGCCTGCATGGTCGCCGTAGTGTCGCCGGCGCGGGCCGGCCGGCAAGCGGGGGCGGCACGCCAACGTTGTGCGGCGGGGGCCGGCGACGACACTCGGCGGTCTGGCCCAGGCGTGCGTCTACCCGAAGGGCATCCCGGCGACCAACGTGCTGGTCGAAGGCGGCGCATATCGCTGGACGCGCAATCCGTTGTGCGTCGCGCCGGTAACCGTCGCGCTCGGCTGCGCGATCAAGATGCCGTCCGTGCCCGGCTTCGCTGCGCCGCTGCGTTCAGCGAGCGCCGCCGCGCGCCAGCCACGCGCTTGCCAGCACCGCAACGACGATGCAGGCGCCGCCGAGCATCGCCAGCGCGTGCATCGCTTCGCCGTGCACGAGCCATGCGATCCCCGCGCTGAACACCGGCTCGATCATCGTCAGCAGCGATGCACGCAGCGCCGACAGATGCGGGATGCCGGTGACCAGCAGCGAGTACGAGACGCCCATCTGCAGCGTGCCGAGCGCGGCGATCACCATCCAGTCGAGCGCCACGCCGACGATCGGCTCCTGGCCGACGAGCGGCATGCAGGCGAACGCCAGCGGGCAGGCGATGAGGTTGCTCCAGGCGATCGCCGCGCATTCCTCACCCTTGGCGCTGCGCGCGAGCCAGCGCATGCCGATCAGCAGCAGCGCGAAGCTGACGCCGGACGCGACGGCGAGCCAGTCGCCCAGGCGCGGGTTGGGGGCGGTTGCGGCCGTCGCCACTGGCGCGGCGAAGAACAGCGCCATGCCGACGCCGACGCCGAGCAGCACGGCGAGGTCGCCGCGCGTCGGCCGTTCGCGCAGCAGCAGCGGCGCCAGCAACACGACCCACAGCGGCGCGGCCGACTGCAGGAAGATCGCGTGCGCCGCGGTGGTCAGTGTGTTGGCGACGACGAACAGCGCGGTGGCGCCGAAGTAAGCCGGGGCCAGCAGCAGGATGCGCCGCGTCGGCAGCCGGCGCGCCGGCGGCAGCAGCAGGAAGATCACCAGCCCGGCGAGCAGCGCGCGCGAGCCGGCGCGCTGCAGCGACGGCAGCGTCTGCAGCTTGATCAGCGAGCCGCCGGTCGAGAACAGGGCGCCGGCGAGCAGGACGCGGAGGGCGGGGGGCACGGGGGCGGGCGTTGTCGCACGGCGGGTCGGCCGCGTCCATCGCGCGCGGGCCTGGAAAGCAGGCCGGCCGCGCGCCACCCTGGCGACCCGATGAGCCGCTACCAGACCCTTGAAGTCGCCGCCGACGGCGTCCTCCTGCACGTCCGCCTCAACCGTCCCGACGTGCGCAACGCCTTCAACGGCGCGGTGGTCGACGAACTGACGGCTGCGTTCGCGGCGGCCGACAACGACGCCGCAGCGCGCGTCGTTGTGCTGTCGGGCAACGGCAAGAGTTTCTCCGCCGGCGCCGACCTCGCCTGGATGACCGAGCAGGCCGACCTGCCGCTGGGGCAGAACCGCGTCGGCGCCGAGAAGATGGCGCGCATGTTTCTGGCCATCGCGCGCTGCAGGAAGCCGGTGGTCGCGCGCGTCTTCGGCCACGCGCTCGGCGGCGGCACCGGGCTCACCGCCGCGGCCGACATCGCCATCTGCACGGAAGACTGCCTGTTCGGCCTCACCGAGGTGAAGCTCGGCATCGTGCCGGCGGTGATCTCGCCGTTCGTCATGCAGAAGATCGGCGCCGGCCGCGCGCGCACGCTGTTTCTCACCGGCGAGCGCTTCGACGGCAAGGAAGCGCAGCGCATCGGCCTCGTGCACAAGGCCGTGCCGACCGACCAGCTCGACGCCGAGGTCGCGCGCGTCGTCGGCGAACTGCTGGCCGCCGGGCCGTGCGCGGTGGCGAGCGCCAAGCGGCTGATCGCGACGGTCGGCCACCTGTCGCTCGAGGACGCGATCCCGGTGACATCGCACTGGATCGCCGAACTTCGCGCCACGCCGGAGGCGAAGGAAGGCTTCGCCGCGTTCCTCGGCAAGCGCAAGCCGGGTTGGATGGGGTGAGCGGCGCTGCGCGCCGGCGCCACCGCCACGCCGGCCGCGACTCGGCGCGGAAACCGACGCTGCCCGACCAGAGGTTGGCGAGCCCTCACCGCATGCGCGCGAAGAAGCCGGCTCGGCGCTCGCGGCGGCTATCGCCTCGGCCGCCGATGTCGCGTCGATCGTGCGCCAGCGACCGGTCTCGTCGCGCGGCAGTTCATGGCGGGCACGCGCCCGAGGCGATCAGTTGCGCCGGACGTCGCCGCCGTCGCCATCGTCGTCGTCCAAGTCCGCAGCGTCATCGTCGAGCAGGCCGGTGGACGGCGGCTTGGGCGCGGCGGCAGGCCGCGGCGGTCGTTCTTCGCGCAGCAGCGCGCGGAAGCGCTCGTCGGTGCGCAGAGGGTCGAGGTCAGCGTCATCGCGCAGGAAGTCGCGGTTTTGGTCGTCGAGGCCACAGGCGAGGCTGAGTTCGGCGATGGCGCGATCCTTGTCGCCGGCGAGCGCGAGGTAGCAGCCGAGGTTGAAGTGCCCGACCGCCGACTTGTGGTCGCGCAATAGCAGCGCCTCGAGCGCGCCGATCGCGCCGCGCAGGTCGCCCGTGCGCTTGCGCACGTAGCCTTCGGTCAGCGCGACCCACTCCTCGTCGGGCGCGATCTTGCGCAGTTCGCCGAGTTCGACGAGCGCCGCCGGGTAGTCGCCCATGCGGACCAGCGCGCGGATCTTGCGTTCGAGGCCGGCCGCGCGCGCCGCCGGCTCGCCGAGCAGCGGGCCGATGAGCGCGAGCGCCTTGTCGGGACAGCGCAGGTCGAGCCAGCCGTCGATCTGGTCGGCGACGCTTTGCAGGCGCTGTGGGACTTCGAACACGGCGTGGACAGCCTAGGAGCCTGCGCCCCGGAAGGCCACGCCGCCCGGCGCGCGTTCTGTGACGCAGCTAGGCCCGGTCGAGCAGCGCGTCGAGGCGTCGCCACAGATCGGGCGCCTCGGCGGCGAGTCGGTGGTCGCCGCCGGGCACGAGCCACAGGTCCTTGCGGCCCGCGCCGAGCGCATTGAAGAACCGCGCGCTCGCGCGCCAAGGGATGACGTCGTCGGCCATGCCGTGCGCGACCAGCGTCGGCGCGAGGATGCGCTGCGGCAAGCCGGCTTCGTTGAGCTTCTCGGCGTCGGCGAGCACGCGCTCCTCGACGACGAAGCCGTGGCCCTCGTGCGTCCACATACGGCCGCGCGGGTCGAGCCGCTGGCGCAGGCCGGACATCAGGCCGAACGCCGGCGCGATCAACGCCAGGCCGGCGACGAGGTCTGGCCGGCGCGCGGCTGTGTGCGCGGCGACGACGCCGCCGAGGCTGGCGCCGACGACGACGGTTGGGCCCTGGCGCTCGAGCGTGCGCACGGTGTCGTCGATCAGCTCGCTGACGGTCGAGCGGCCGACCTTGCCGCACGAAGCGCCGTGGCCGCGCAGGTCGTAGCGCACGAAGGCGCGGCCGGTGGCGCGAGCGTGCGCGAGCAGCGTCTCGCTCTTCTGGCCAGCGCGGCCGGAGCCGAGGCCATGCAGGAACAGAAAGCCGGGCCCGCGCCCCGGCAGTTCGTCGCCGACGACAACCTCGCCGTCGCTGACGTCGAGGCGGAACGGCAGCAGGTCGTTCACGATGGCGCCAGCCCCCGCATCGCCGTCATCCGCGTCAAACGATGCGTTCGATCGCGTCGATGCTCACGGTGACCGCGCCGGACGGACCCGGGATCTCGCCCGTGTCGCCTACGGTCTTGCCGAGCAGGCCCTGCGCGATCGGCGCCATGTAGTTGATCGTGTTGTCGTCGATGACGTCCCACGGGCCGAGCACGCGGTAGCTGATCTGCTTGCCGCTGGCCGTCTCAGCGAGCGTGATCTTGACGCCCGGCGCGACGCGGTCGGTCGGCACGTCCTGCTCCTCGATGAGGCGCGCGCTGCGGATCTGCGCGTCCATGTCCTGGGCGCGGCCAGTGAGGTTGCGCTGCTCCTCCATCGCCGACTCCCACTCGCTGTTCTCGCTGAGGTCGCCGAGCGCCGCGGCGGCGCCGATGGCCTTGCTGTTGGCGGGAATCTTCTCCTCGACGAGCACTCGGTACTCCTCCTTGATGCGGCGGAGGCCGTCGCGCGTCGTGAAGATGTTGTCCTTCTCCCAGTACGGCAGCTCGGGCTCAGCGTGCAGATCGGGGTACAGCGCGGCGACCGCGCGCTCGACAGTGAGCGCGATGTCCGCCGAGAAGTCGTCGCCGGCGCGCTGCACGATGCCGAGGTACTGTGCGAGGTCGTCGCGCGAGATGCCTTCCATGGCGCGCGGCAGGATGCCGCGCTTGCCGGTCAGCAGGCTCGCGAGGCGGCCCAGCAGGCGGCTGTGCATCTGGTTCTTCTTGCGGTCCTCGTTGAGGATGCGCGCGAGGTGCAGCAGGACGCGGCCGACGGTGAGCGCGTTCGGCGCGTTCTGCGCCTTGGTGAAGGCGCCGTCGCCCCACAGCTTGCCGAGCAGATACGTCAGCAGCGGGTAGCGCCTTGGGTACGGCGCGATGCGGTCCCAGTGCGGCAGGCAGAGCATGCCGCTGCCCTGCTGCACCAGCTTGTCGACGACGTTCTCGAGCACCGAGTTGGGCCACTCGGTCAGGATGACGGCGCACTGGTCGGCCCAGTTGTCGCCAAGCGCCTGTGGCAGCAGTTCGACGGCGTGCTCGCGCGAGGCCTGCGTGGCCAGCCGGTCGATCGCGGCGGGACGCAACGCGCCGTCCTCCTTGACCAGCAGCGCCTTCACTTCCTGGGCGGCCGGCGCCGACGCGCGGTGGCCGTTCTGCTCCAGGAAGAGGATGCCGTCGAGGATGTGCGCGTGGCTGGCCTTCTTCTCCTCGATCGCCTGCTCGACGACCTTCGTCGCCAGCTGCAGGATCTGGTTCTTCATCTCCGCGTCCTCGCTGCGGGCGAGGTACTCGCGCAGGCAGGCGACCTTCTGGCCGAAGTCGTTCTGGTGGCCGAGCGAGACCGTCGCCTCGTCGACGAGGCTGACCGGCTTGTCGCGCACGACGAATACCGGGCGCGTCGTCGAGCCCTCGACCTTGAGCCACGGATCCTTGGCCGCGTCGGTCTTGGCGCGCTTCCAGAACGACGCCCATTCCTTCTCCGGCACGACCGCCGGGCACAGCTCCTTCTTGAGCTCCTGGCTGCCGATCGTGCCGCGGTACATCGTCGCAGCGCGCCGGATCAGGTTGGCCGGCTGCTTCTCGGCTTCGGCCCGCAGCGCGTCCATGCGCTGCAGTTTCATCGCGCGCAGGTCGTTCTGGTCGAGCGGCTTGAACCGCGACAGCAGCGTGTCGAGTGGGAACGACTCGCGGCGGCCGGTGGCGAACAGCACGGTCACTTCCTGAGTCGGCCCGGCGAAGTCCTCGACGGTGCCCTCGCCCCAGCCGGCGGCGTGGTAGACGACATGACCTTTGGTGAACCGGCGCAGGCGGTCGAAGTCGAGGATCGAGTGGACGGTGACTGCCGTGTCGAGGCCGCTGCGGGTCTTGAGCACCGGCAACCAACTCTCGTCGCCCCAGCGCTTGTCGATCAGCGCGACGATGGCCTTGGCGAGCGCGTCGTTGTGCGCGCTCTTGCGCATCACGCGAAAGCCGAACTCGAGCGCGGCCTGCACGTCGCCCCTGCCAGCGAGCGCGTCGATCATGGCGGCGGCCATGCCGAGCGCGCGGCTCGCCATGTCCTTGTCGCAGAGGGCGTCGATGACGCTCGCGTACCGCGGGGCGTCGTCGGCGACCGGATCGCGGACAGCCTGCCCCCAGGAGGATTCGAGGGCGTCGAGTTGGAGGGAACGCGCTTGCTGGACGAGGTCGGCGGTCAACGTCGTGGCCCGGTCGGGGGTGGTTCGGAAAAGAGGGGCGGGGACGGTACCCGCACGCTACCCCCGCCGCCAGTAGTTGACCCGGTCCGCCGCGACGCTCGTGCGGATCCGCCGGTCACTCGGCCAGGCGTGCGATCAGCGTATTGACGTTGATCGCCGAGCACGACTCGTCGTAGGTCGACAACGGCGCTTCGTCGAGCGCTTCGTCCGGCCCGACCATGATCACGTAGAACTCCGCACCGTATTGGCTGCGGAAGGCGGTGATCTTCTGCAGGATCGTCGCCGAACCGTCCTCGATGGCCTCGATTACCACGCCCTTGCCCTCGCGGCCCCGGCCGCGCAGCACGATCATCGGCGCGTAGGCGGCAACCTTGCCGTCCTCGAGGCGGATCTCGTAGTGGCGCGGGCTGTGGCTATGCACCACGCCGGCCATGCCCAGGCGGTTGCAGAGGTCCTGCTCGAGCCGGCTCGACAGCAGGCGGCCGCCGCAGCGGCCGTAGCCGCCGCCGCCGCCGCCATGGGCCATCAAAACGTCGTCGTCGTCGATCATCGCGACCGCACGCGGCACGAAGGCGGAGCGCGTTTGCGCCCTGGCGGTCGCGGGCGCCATGCCCCTCTTGGCGGGCGTCATGGCCACCTTGGCCGGCTTCGTCGTCGTGCTCGTCTTGGTCGCCGGCTTGGCGCGCGCAGGCATCTTGGCCTTGGCCTTGGCCTTCTTCGTCGCGTTCTTTGTCGTCTTGGCAGTCATGGGTTGGGGTCTTTGGCGGCCGCGAGCCGTTCCAGGCGGAGATCCCGGCTCGACGGCCATGCGTCGACGCCGGCATCCGACCGTCTACGCCCGGAGCAGGCCGCAGCCAGATTGCGAGCGTCAGACTCTAGCAGATTCGGCCACCTCGGGAAGTCCTGCGCCCGGGCGGTCGCGCGCCCGCCTGACGGCGCCGTTGCGGCTGGGCACGCGGTCGCCGACGATGCGGCAGAACATGGCCGCACCCCAGCCCGGAGTCGCCGGCAAGGAACCGGTGGTGACCAAGCCGCTGCTCGCCTTCGCCCTCGCGGTGGCGACGGCGCTGGCAGTCGGATTTGCGGCCAACCGACCGCCGGCCGACGCGGCGGCGGCGGTGCGCGCCCTCGCCGACGGCGACCTCGACGGCGCCGAGTGCCAGCGGGCTTACGCGCGCATCCTCGCGGACGCCGACGCGGCGACCACGCCGGCGGCAACCTGGGCGGTCGGTTTTGCCGCCTTGGCGCTTGGCGACGCCGACGCGTGGGCCAAGGCTGCGGCGGCGATCGCGCGCGACGTCGCCGAGGGGATCGCGCCAGCGCCGGCGGAGCGGCGCTTCCTCGACCTCGGCGATCCGCTGCTCGGCGCCGTGCGCGACGCCTACGTCGCCGAGAGCGCTCGCGACGCGGCGGCGGCGAAGGCGGCCTGGGCCCGGGCCCGTGCCGTCGCCGACCTGACCGGCCGCGCGCTGCCGCGCGAAGTGGCCGCCGCGGCGCTGCGCCGGCTCGGCGGCTGAGCGGCGCAACCCTCGCGCCCAACCCACAACCGCAGTCGGCGCTGCAGCGGCGGCAGGGCTGATCGCGGCGCGGACTGGGCGGCCGCCCGCGCGGGCTCTCAGCCGAGGTCGAGGCCGCGTTCTTCTTCGTCCGAGATGCCGTCGCCGAACGAGTTGCCGAGGTAGACGCGGCGCACCTGCTCGTTGTTGACGATCGTCTGCGAGTCGCCCTCGGCGATCACTCGGCCCTCGGCCAGGATGTAGGCGCGGTCGGTGATGCGCAGCGTCGCGATGACGTTGTGCTCGGTGATCAGGATGGCGATGCCGCTGCGCGCCAGCGCGGCGAGGATCTGCTGGATCTCCTCGACAGTGATCGGGTCGACGCCGGCGAACGGTTCGTCGAGCAGCAGCAGGCGCGGCTCGGTGGCGAGCGCGCGCGCGATCTCCAGTCGCCGTTTCTCGCCGCCGGACATCGTCTCGGCGATCGACTCGGCGACGTGCGTGAGCTGCAGGTCGGCGAGCAGCTCCTCGGCGCGTTCGTCGCGGCGGGCGCGCTTCATGCCGCGGGCCTCGAGCACGCAGCGCACGTTGTCGCGCGCGCTCATCTTCTTGAACACCGACTCCTGCTGGGCGAGGTAGCCCAGGCCGATGCGCGCGCGCTTGAACATCGGCATCGCGGTGACGTCCTTGCCGTCGAGCAGCACGCGGCCGGCGTCGGGCGTGACCATGCCGACGACCATGCGGAACGTCGTCGTCTTGCCCGCGCCGTTGGGCCCGAGCAGGCCGACGATCTCGCCCTGGTTGACGTGGATGCTGGCGTGGTCGACGACGCGGCGGCCCTTGTAGGCCTTGACGAGGTCGTGGGTGCGCAGGATCTCGCCGCCCGTGCCCGTGCCGCCGGCCACCGCCGGCGCGGTCGCGGCGCGCGCCACCGCCTTGGCGTCGCCGGCGCTCATCGCACGAACCCCAAGCGTCCCGGCCACGCGCTGCCGAACAGCCACGCGAACGGCCGCGACGGATAGAAGACCAGCACGGCGCGGCCCTGGATGTCGCCGCGCGGCACGAAGGAGATGCCCTTGCTGTTGGTCGTCTCCGGCGCTTCCCACTCGCCCTTGCCGTCCTGCGCGCCGAGCGGCACGAACGACACGCGCGAGCGACCGTCCTTGACCTGCGCCCAGCCGGGGCCGGCCTTGGCGTTGAGCCGCAGGATCTCGCCGTACTCGTCGATCATCACCAGCGCGTCGCGCTCGGGGATCGGGATCGGCGTCTCGTCGCGGTCGGGCGCGTTGGCGAGGTTCATCGCGCGCTTGTTGCCGCGGATGCGCCGCACGGCCTCGGGCGCGTCCGGCGGCACGACGTTGTCGTGCGCGTCGACGCCGATGGTGATCGCCGTCCAGCCGCGCGAGTCGATCGACTGCAGCGTGTTGTCGCCGAGCATGTAGTAGTGCCCCTCGGGCACCTCGATCACTTCAGGCGCGCCGCTGCGCGTCCAGTGCATGTCGCGGTCGATGCGCAGGTCGGCGACGCGGACCTCGCCCTTGCCCTTGAGCACGAGCTGCGGCACGACCTTCTGGTTGGCGGGCTTCTCCAGTCGGCCGCCGGTGAACGGCAGCACGCAGCCGTCGCGCACCGACCACTGCGCGCAGTCGAAGCGCTGCAGCTCGACGCCGTCGCGCCACGCCACCAGCTCGTCGTCGACGTGGGCGAAGGCGATCGCGGTCGCGGCGCCGACCGGCAGCTCGCAGGCGAACTCCGGCGAGCCGCCGAGCACGGTGGTGTCGCGGCGGACCTGCAGCTGGCCCTTGCCGGCCTTCAGCGCCAGCGCGAACGTCAGCCGCGCGGCCTTGGGCCGCTGCACGTCGACCTCAAAGGCGGCTTCGTCGAGTGCGTGCGACGGCGTCAGCGTCGCGGCGATGCGCGCGTCGGGCACGATCTCCTGCGGCTGGTCCATCGGCGACTTCTCGCGGATCGCGCGCGCGACCTCGGTCGGATAGCCGTCCCAGACGCGGTCGATGAAGCCGCCGTCGGCCTCGTCGCGGAAGTACAGCAGCGCGCGGCCGTCGAGGGAGACGACGATCGCGTCGTCGGTTTCCTGGAACGCGCGGCTCGGCGAGGCGCCGAGCGCGCCGTCGAGCGCCTTGCTCTCGCTGCGCGCGAGCTGGCGGCCCGGGTGCACGTTCTTCCACATCGCGTCCTGCAGGTCCGCCGGCTTGCGTTCGACGCGCAGGGCGCCGTCCTGGCCGACCTGATGGACGTTGCCGCCGGCGATCGTCAGGCGGTCGCCGGGCATGCCGCCGATGCGCTTGACGTAGTTCTGGTTCTTCTGCAGCGGGTATTTGAAGACCGTGATGTCCCAGCGCTTGGGCTCGCGCACCAGCGGCAGGATCTTGTCGACCACGATGCGGTCGTAGACGCCGGCCTCGACGCTGCCCATCAGGGTGGGCTGCATCGACGACGTCGGGATCTGGAAGGCCTCGACGCAGAACCACTTGAGCAGCACGGCGGCGAGGATCGCGACGCCGAACGCCTCGAGGTTGACGCGCACCGGGCCCATCTGGGGCTTCTGCTTGCCGCTCGCTGCCGTCGCCGTGCTCATGGGGTTCACTCCTCGTCGCCGGACCGTAGCACCGACAGGAACGCCTCCTGCGGGATCTCGACGCTGCCGACCATTCGCATGCGCTTCTTGCCTTCCTTCTGCTTCTCCAGCAGCTTGCGCTTGCGGGAGATGTCGCCGCCGTAGCACTTGGCGGTGACGTCCTTGCGCATCGCCGCGATGTTCTCGCGCGCGATGAACTTGCCGCCGATCGCCGCCTGCAGCGCGACCTCGAACTGGTGCCGCGGGATCTCCTTGCGCAGCTGCTTGAGGATCTTGCGGCCGCGGCTCTCGGCCTGGTCCTTGTGGCAGAGGAACGACAGCGCGTCGACCTCGTCGCCGGCGATCAGGATACGCACCTTGACGAGGTTGCTGGCCTCGAAGCCGTCGACCTCGTAGTCCATCGTGCCGTAGCCGCGCGTCGCCGACTTCAGGTGGTCGTGGAAGTCGAAGATGATCTCCGCGAACGGGATGCGGAAGCCGATCATCACGCGTTCCTTGCCGTAGTAGTCGGTCTTGACGTACTGGCCGCGGCGGTCGGTGCAGATCTTCATGACCGCGCCGATGTACTCGGCGGGAACGACGACGTTCACGTGCGCGACCGGCTCCTGGTACTCGTCGATCTGCGAGCCGTCCGGCAGCTCGCTCGGCGAGCGGATCTCCCTGATTTCGCCCGAGGTCAGCTTGACGCGGTAGCGCACCGTCGGCGCCGTCTGCACGAGGTCCATGTCCTCCTCGCGCTCGAGACGCTGCTGGATGACCTCCATGTGCAAGAGGCCGAGGAAGCCGCAGCGGAAGCCGAAGCCGAGCGCGTCGCTGGTTTCTGGCTCGTAGGTGAACGAGCTGTCGTTGAGCCGCAGCTTCTCCAGCGACTTGCGCAGGTTCTCGTACTCGCTCGGGACCGTCGGGTAGAAGCCGCAGAACACCATCGGCTTCGGTTGGCGAAAGCCGGGCAGCGGCTCGCAGCGCAGCTTCTCGTCCTGGTGCGTGACTGTGTCGCCGATGACGACGTCCTGCAGCTTCTTGATGTTGGCGACGACGTAGCCGACCTCGCCGGCGTGCAGCTCGTCGACGGCCTGCATGTCGGGCTTGAGCTTGCCGACCTCCATGACCTCGTAGTGGGTCATGGTGCCGATCATGCGGATCATATCGGCCTTCTTGACCGTGCCGTGGAAGACGCGCACGTAGATGACGACGCCGCGGTAGTCGTTGTAGACCGCGTCGAAGATCATCGCCTGCAGCTTGCCCTTCGGGTCGCCCGACGGCGGCGGGATCTTGGCGACGATCGCCTCGAGCACGTCTTCGCAGTTGAGGCCGGTCTTGGCCGAGATGGGGATGGCGTCTTCGGCAGGGATGCAGATCGCGTCCTCGATCTCCATCGCCACCTGCACCGGCCGCGCGTGCGGCAGGTCCATCTTGTTGAGCACCGGCAGCACCGTCAGCTTGGCCTGCTCGGCGAGGTGGGCGTTGACGACCGTCTGCGCCTCGACGCCCTGGCTGGCGTCGACCAGTAGCAGCGCGCCCTCGCACGCCTGCAGCGACTTGAGCACCTCGTAGTTGAAGTCGACGTGCCCGGGCGTGTCGATCAGGTTGAGCTGGTACGTCTTGCCGTCCTTCGCCTTGTAGTTCATGGCGACGGCGCGGGCCTTGATGGTGATGCCGCGCTCGCGCTCCAGCTCCATGTCGTCGAGGAGCTGTTCCTTCATCTGGCGCTTCTCGACCGTGCCGGTCAGCTCGACGAGGCGGTCCGCCAGCGTCGACTTCCCGTGGTCGACGTGGGCGATGATGCTGAAGTTGCGGATCAGGCGGGTGTCGGTCACTGGCGGAGGGTGGGGGTGCGGCGGGCAGGTGGCGGGAACGGGCAGTGTCCGGATGCCGGCCGGGTGGCGCCAGCGTCAGGGGGGCGAACAGGGTAGCGAGCGGAGGGGGCGGGGGGCAGGGGGCGAGTGGGGCGGCGGCGTCGACCGACGAGCGCCACGCCGCGCACGTGCGCGGGCGCGGGCGCCGCACGGCGGCGGCTGTCGCCGCAGCGCTTCTGTCTGTTCGTGACGACCGAGCCGACGCACTGCGTGCAGCAGTACGATCAACCGAGCCCGAACACGCTCTGGTACAGCTACCCGCCGTTCTTCCTCGCCAATGCGTATGAGTTCCGGTGGCTGGACCACGGCCGCGCGGGGCGCAGTCTGGTGGTCGCTGTTCCGCCGCAGCCGACAGGCTGAGCGCTGGCGCGGGGCCGTAGTGAGCGCCGCCGCCGCCGACTGCGGGCGCTGCGGCGTCGCCGCCCCGCACACCTCCTTGACCTGCCTCGTGCCCCATGGACATGCTACCCGTCCCATGCATCTACCTCGCCTCGCCCTCGTCCTGGTCGGTGCCGCGTCCGTCGGCGCCGCCCAGTCCAACGCCGTTCCCGGCACCGACGTCTACCTCTACGACGTCAGCAACTCGACGATCTACGGCCGTCGCGGCCCCGCCTACCCGAACGGCGAGGTCGGCATCGGTTTCGGCCATGCGTTCTGCAACAAGGGCACGGTGCACATCCCGTGGCAGACGTCGCCGACGACCAGCGGCCAGATGACCGACATCCACTTCAAGATCGCGTTCCTGCTGGCGCGCGAGAGCAACGGCCGCATCGTCCAGGTCTCGCTGCCCAACAGCTACGTCAAGCACTCGCGCGTGACCTACAACCTCGGCTCGAGCCAGTGCGGCACCTGCCAGACGGGCCCGGCGAGCACTTTCCGCATCGGCTGCTACGACGCCTACAGCACCGGCTTCAACGGCGACCGCTTCAACCTCGGCCCGGCGAGCGAGATCGATCCGTGGACCGGCAGCTGGAATCCGGTCGGCAGCTACTTCGACCGCGGCGACCCCATGGTCGCCGGCGCCGCCGCCAACGACGGCGTGCAGTCGCTGACCAGCGCGCAGGTCCTCACGTTCGACACGGTCAAGAACCGCGTCACCGTGCCGGAGAGCGAACTCAGCCAGCCGGGCACCTTCTACGGCCAGGTCCACCTCGTCTGCGAAGGCGAGCCGCTCGCGGCGCGTGGCGACAATCTGCTGTCCGAGCGCCTCAACTTCACCTGGAGCGGCACGGCGTGGTCGACGAGCAACGCCGGCGGCCCGGTCGCCGGCTCCGTGCTCAACCGCTGGGTCGGCGCGACGCGCAACACGGCGGGCAACGGCCTCGACGACGGCCGCTTCCTCGTCGCCGCGAAGGTCACCGGCCCGGTGAACGGCCTCTACCACTACGAGTACGCCGTCCACAACATCGACAACGCCCGTGGCGGCGCGTCGCTGAAGATCCCGCTGCACCCGTCGGCCGAGTTGACGGCGGTCGGCTTCCGCGACATCGACGGCAACGTGCTCAACGACTGGGCCTTGTCGCGCAGCGGCGGCGAGCTGTCGTTCCTCGCGTCGGCGAACAACTCGCTCGACTGGAACAGCATCTACAACGTCTGGTTCGACTCGAATGTCGCGCCGACGGCGGGCTCGGTCGTGATCGACCAGGCGCGCATCGGCCCCGGCGCCCTGTCGGTGACGGTCGCCAGCGACGTGCCCAACGGGGCGCTGTCGGCGAGCGTCGCGACGCTCGGCACGGGCTGCTTCGGCCTCGGTCTCACGGCGACGCGCCCGGTGCTCGGCACGACGGCGCAGATCACCACGACCGGCATCCCGGCCGGCACGCCGCTCGGCGTCACCGTCTTGTCGCTGACGCCGACGCCCGCGCCGATCGACCTCGCGGTCATCGGCATGCCGACGTGCTTTGCGCACGTCTCCGGGGGCGTCAACGAGGTGTGGCTCAACCCGGTCGCCACCGCGCAGGTGCCGCTCGTGGTGCCCAGCAACACTGCGCTGATCGGCCTGCCCGTCGGCGCGCAGTCGCTGTCGGCGAGCCCGCCGCTCACGCCGCTCGGCTTCATCGCCAGCAACGGCGTGCTGATGGTCGTCGGCGCGCAGTAGCACGGCGGGCTCGGGGCCCGAGTGACGCGCGCCGGCAGCCGGCGCATCGTGCCGAGGTGGGCGCTCCTCGCCCGCCTCGACCATGAGCCCGCGACCCGTGCCCCCGAGCAGGAAGACGCGCCTGCGGCGTCGGTTCGAGGATCTGCGCGATTCGCTCCCGTGGCGCGGCGTGCGCCGCGTCGCTGGTCGCCGCCGCCGGCTACCGCGTCGCCGACCGGCGGGTGACGCGCCGCTTCGAGTTTCCGCTCGCGCGGTGAGTCGGGCAGAGGAGGAGCGGCGCCTCGCTCAGCCCTTCGCCCGCGCCGCCAGCACGCCCAGGCACGCACGCGAAAAAGCCGGCAGGTCGTCGGGCTTGCGCGACGACACGTGGTGGCCGTCGACGACGACCTCGGCGTCGCGGAAGCGCGCGCCGGCGTTGACGAGGTCGTCCTGGATGCCGGGCGAGCCGGTGTACTCGCGGCCGCGCACGATGTTGGCCGAGACGCACATCCAGCCGCCGTGGCAGATGCTGGCGACGAGCTTGCCCTGGCGGTCGAACGCGGCGAGCAGAGCCTTGACGTGCGGATCGCGGCGCAGCTTGTCGGGCATCCAGCCGCCGGCCGCGACCACGCCGGCGAAGTCGTCGGCGCGGCAGTCGGCGATCGCGGCGTCGCTGATCGCCGGGTAGCCGTGCTTGCTGCGGTAGCGCTCGCCAGCGCGCGCGCCGGCCAGCACGACCCGCAGGCCGGCTTCGCGGAAGCGCAGTCGCGGGTAGTGCACTTCGAGGTCCTCGTAGTCGTCGCCGACGAAGATCAGGATCGCGTCGTTCATGCCGCGATCGTGCGCGGTAGCGCGCCTTCGCGCCACCGCGTCGTGCTCGCGCCGACGCTTGCCCGTGGCCGTCGAGGACAGCGAGCGGCGGGAGCCAGGGCGCTTCCCCAGCCGCCGACGCGTCGTGGCGCGACGCCGAGCGCCGACGCAGGCGCGATGGTCACTTCCTCGTCGCGTGTCGGATTCGACGTGGTGATCACGGACCAACCGGAGCACCATCGCCGCATGTCGCATCGCGCGTCGTCCGCTGTCGTTGTCCCGCTCCTGCTCGTTGCACCGCTCGTTGCCCAGACCAAGGACGACGGCCAGATCTGGTCCGCCGCCATCATCCAAGGCAAGCTCGGCGCCAAGGACACGCCGCTCGAGCGCTGGCGGCTGTGGCTCGACTTGCATGAACGACAGCGCGACGACGGCGAGCACTTCGACACCGCGATCGTGCGACCTGGCTTGGGCTACGCGCTGAGCGACCGCGTCACGGTGTTCGCCGGCTACGCCGGCATCTGGACCGATCCCGCCAATCGCGAAGAGCAGTACGAGAGCCGGCCGTGGCAGCAGCTGACCTGGAACATCCCGGTCGGCGAGCTGACCGTGCAGTCGCGCACGCGCCTGGAGCAGCGCTTCGTCGAGACCGACGGCGACACCGGCTGGCGCCTGCGCCAGATGTTCAAGACCACGGTGCCGCTCGCCGCCGACAAGCGCACGTTCGCGAGCGTCTGGGACGAGATGTTCTGGGACCTCGACGACACCGACTGGGGCCAGCGCCAGGGCTTCCGCCAGAACCGCGCGTTCGTCGGCCCGGGCTGGTTCCTCGACGACGCCAGGAAGTTGTCGATCGAGGTCGGCTACCTCAACCAGTGGGTTGATCGCCCCGGCGAGGACAAGATGAACCACTGCGCGACGATCTGGATGTTCGTGAGCTTCTGAGCGCCATCGCGCGCGCTTGTCGCGACCGCGATCACGCCATCGGTGAGAACATCGCACGCACGTCGGCGTCGAGCGCGGCGGCGAGTTCCTTGCGGTCGCTCGCCGTGCGCGCAGTCGGCGCAAACGTCAGCTCGGCGTCGATGCGCCGCAGGGCCAGCAGCGCGTAACCGTGCCGCATGAACGACACGTCGTCGACCCAGCACACCGCCACCGACGCCGGCGCGTCGGGCGGCTCCGTCACGTAGTGGAGGCACGCTGCCTGCACCGATACGCCCGCGGCGACCGCCGGCTCCAGTAGCGACGGCTTGAGTGGCAGCACGCGGTCGCCGGCGGTCGTCGTGCCCTCGGCGAACACGACCAGCGCGCAGCCGTCGGCGATGCGGCGCGCGACGATCGCGTTGACCTCCGGCAGCTTGCGCTTCACCTCGCGCGTGATGAAGACCGTGTCGAAGGCGCGCGCGAGCGGTCCGATCAGCGGCCAGCCAGCGACGTCGGCGCGCGCTACGAAGGCGACCGGCAGCACGCTACCGAGCGCCACGATGTCGATGTAGCTGAGGTGGTTGCAGACGAGGAAGCGCGCGCTCGTCGGGACCGCGCCGCGCACGGCGAGCCGCCCGCCGAGCGCCCACAGCACGCCGCGACACCAGCCGCGCATGCAGACGCGCCGCCAGCGCGAACGCGCGGCGCGGCTCGGCAGCAGCGGCAGCGCGCCGACGAGCCACGCCGTCACCATGGCCCCGGTGACGGCCAGCAAGCAGATGGCACGGCGCCACGCGCGCAGGTGCGCGAGGGGACCGTGAATTGGGGCGATGGGCGGCGGCTGGCTGGTCACGGCGTCGACGGACACGCGCCGAAGTGGCGCGCCATGCGTCGCTCGATCGTCGCCAGGTCGATGGACGTCAGGAAGTCGATCGTGCTGAAAATGCAGTCGATCGCAGGTTCGCCGAGCGCCTTCGCTCGGCCTGCACGCCGCGCTACGTCCCGACCTCGAACGCGCGCACTTCGCACGCGACCGGCTGCGCGCCGCTGTTGCTAGCGAATAGGCCGATCAGCCCAGTGGCGCGGCCGCACACGGCGCGCGCGACCTTCACCTCGGCGTCGCCCATGCGCGCGGTGATGCCGACGGCGTTCGACGTCACGCTCAGCCGGTGCCAGCCGTCGAGCCGCCACGCGTCGAGCGGCACGTCGCGGCGCGCGAGCGTCGTCCACGCGCGGCCGGCGAAGCGGTAGACCGCGAGCTGCAGGCCGGCCTTGCGGCGCGTCACCACGGCGATCGTGTAGTTGGTCTGGTCGACGGCGTCGACGACGAGGCCGGCGCTGGTCTCGTTCGCCGCGAGGCGAACGCTGAGCGCCGCCTGCTGGGCCTTCGGCGCCAGCGGGTGCGGCAGCCACGCCGCCAGCGCGTCGGGCTCGAGCACGTCGACGCGCGCGGCGGCGCCGTCGATGGCGAAGCCGCCGGCGCTGGTGTCGAGCTTGCGGCCCTTGGCGAACCACTCGCGCAGCACGGCGCCGTCGTCGCTCGGCGGTTGCAGCTCGGCGGCGCGCGCGGTCGCCTGCGCGAGGTTCCACTGCTGCACCGCCGTGCGCGCGGCGTCGGCGCGCGGCGACGTGCCGACGGGATCGAAGGCCGCGGCCTGCGCGACCACCTGCTCGGCGGCGCGCGCCCAACCGGCGGTGGCGTACTGGTCGGCGAGCGCGATCAGCTCGGTGGCGATCGCTTGCGCGGTCTTGCGCCGCCGCGGCGACAGCGGGTCCGCCTTGTCGAGCTGCGGTTCGACGCCACTGCGCAGCGCGTCGCGCAGCACGCCCGCGTCCATCGCGTCGATGCGGGTCAGCGCCTCGCGCAGCTTCGCTGCCGCGGCCTCGGGCTGCTTCTTGTCGGCGAGCGCCTTGCCTTCGTCGACGAGGCGCGTGATCGCGTCGCGGTCGTCGGCCGCGGCCTTGGCCTTGAGCTCGGCGTCGGTCGGCGCGTCGGCGGGCAGCGGCGCGATGCGCAGGTTGCGTATCTCCAGGCCGCAGGTGGTGCGACCGGACATGCCGTTCATCATGCCGATCTTGCCGCGCACGTCGCCCTTCGCCGTGCTCGCGCCGTAGTCCGTCTCGTCGACGAACACGCGCAGCGACTCGCCCTGGACGCGCACCGCCAACCGCCGCCAGCCGTCGGCGGTCTTCGTCGCCGGATGCCACACGTCGGCGAGAGCCGCGTGCGCGCCGCGGACCAGCTGGATCGTCTGCACGCCGATCTGGTCGCCTTCGGGGTCGTACGCGAGGTGCAGCCGAACGCCGCTGTAGACGTTGCTGTCCGGCAGGATGCCGAGACCGACGCAGAGCGCGACGTCGAACTTGCGGCCGGCCTCGAGCGGCCGGAACTCGAGCGCCACCTCGTGGTCGGCGTGCGTCGCGCGCGAGACCCACTCGTTGATCGTGCTCGCGTCGGGCGTCAGCGGCGCTAGCCGCACGCCGCCGTCGATCTCGGTCCACGAGCCGACCGCGAACTCGGCCTGCGCCTTCTGCAACAACGAAGGCGCGGCGGACGCGGGCTTCGCCGGCGCGCTCGCCGGCTTGCCGGTGGCCGGCTTGTCCTTGGGCCGCGCTGCCGCGATCGCCGCCCGCTCCTTGCTGCCGGCGTCGCGTTCGAAGCGCTCGGCGGCGTCGACGCGCGTCGTCGCGGTGTCGAGCCACTTCTTGAGGCGATACGCCGTCGCCAGGTCCAGCTGCTGCTTGGCGATCGACGCGTGCGCCTTGCGCCGCTCGCCCTCGCGCGGATCGTGTTGCTGCAGCAGGAAGCGCGCCGACAACGCCGTCGCGTCGCGCACCGTGCTCGCCGGCGCCGCGGCAAGTTCGTCGAGCGCCTGCCACAGCAACATCACGGCGGCCTCGACGTCGGCGTCCTTCTTGCCGAGTTGCTTCTCGGCCTGCGCGACCATGGCGACCGGATCGGCCTTGGCCGTGGCGCCAGCGTCCTTGCCAGCGGCGGGGGCCTGGGCGGTCGCGGCGGCGGCGAGCAGCAACTGCGGCAGGAGTGCGGCGGGACGGCGGCGCATGCAGGCGGCGATGCTACGGTGCGAACGGCGACGGCACCAAGATCGGCCCCCCCTGGACGGCCTGCTGCGCCGCGCCACAATCGGATGCCTCGCATGCCGCTCCTCCGCCTTGCCGCCGCGTTCCTGCTCGCGCTCTGCAGCCTCGCCGCGCCCGCCGCGGCGACGTGGTCGATCCTGATCATCGACGTTGTCACCGGCGAGGTCGCCATCGGCATCGCGACGTGCCTGACCGGCTTCGACCTCAAGCCCAACACCGTCGTCGTCGTGCCGGGCTACGGCGTCGCTGCGGCGCAGTCGTACGTCGGGCCATTGTCGCTGCGCGAACTGATCCGCGCGGGCTTCCTCGCCGGCACGCCGGCGAGCGTGATCCTCGGTCAGCTCGCTGCCGCCGACCAAGGCCATCAGTCGCGCCAGTATGGCATCGCGAGCGTGTTCGGCGGGCAGATCGCCTTCACCGGCAACGGGGCGGGCGCGTGGGCCGGCGACCTCGTCGGCCAGGTCGGCAACCTGCGCTACACGATCCAGGGCAACGTGCTCACCGGGCAGGCGGTCAACCTCGCCGCCGAGCAGGCGATCCTCAACACGCCGGGAAGCATCGGCGACAAGCTGATGGCGGCGATGGACGCTGCGCGCCTGATGGGCGGCGACGGCCGCTGCTCGTGCAACCCAAACCAGCCGACCGCGTGCGGCGCGCCGCCCGCGAGCTTCACCAAGTCGGCGCACATCGGCCTGATGATCTGGAGCCGGCCGAGCGACGTCGATCTGCCGTGCAACGGCACGTTCGGCTGCGGCGCCGGCAACTACTGGATGGACCTCAACGTCGCCAACCAGCCGGCGACGGCGCTCGACCCGGTGCTGCAACTGCAAGCGCTGTACACGACGTGGAAGCAGAACCAGGTCGGTCGGCCCGACCACTACCAGTCGACGGTGACGATGAGCGGCAGTTCGCTGCGCGCCAATGGCGTCGACACGTTGACCGGCACGGTCGTGCTGCGCGACGCCGCGGGCAACCCGCTCGGCAACACGCGACCGGTGACCGTGTCGCTGCGTGCTGGCAGCACGGCGAGCGGCGTGACCTTCAGCCCGGTCACGCCGACCGCCAACGGCGCGTACACGTTCAGCATGCAGGGCAACCTCGGCGCCGGCACGGCGGTCGTCGACGTCGCCACGACCGACGGCTTCGGCCGCGTCGGCATCTGGCCGCAGCCCAGCGTGCAGGTGCTCGACTTCTTTGGCCCGTGCGGCAGCGGTGCTGTGCCGGGAAGCGGTGGCGGCGTCGTCGACGTGTTGCGCGTCGACGGGACGGCCGGCGTGAACCGCGTGACCTCGGTCGGCTTCGGCCAGCCATTCACCATCTCGCTGCAGGCGCCGGGCAGCGGCGCACCGACGCCGCCGGCAGGCTTCTTCGGCCTGTGGGCGCACCTCGGTCGGCCGGCGGTCGGCACGGAGCTGCCGCTCGGCCTCGGCGCCGGCGCGCTGTGCTACACGCCAGCGCCGTTCTCGGGCGCGCCGACCTTGCTGCTCGCCGACTCGTTCGGCGCCGGCGGGTTGATCTACGCGCCGACCGCGCCGTGGCAGGTGACGATCCCGTACTTCGCCGCGCTCGGCGACATCGCGCTGCAAGGCGTGATGATGACGGACCCCAACGGCGCGATCGCCGCGACCAACGCCGTGCTGCTGCGCGTCCTGCCGCTGCCGCCGCCGACGATCACGCTCGTGGCGCCGGCTTCGCCGACGCCGGGCCAGACGGCGGTCGTCACGGGGACCAACCTGTTCCAGGGCCTGCAAGCGACGCTCGCCGGCGCGCCGATCGCCATCCAGGTCAACGGTCCGACGCAGGCGCAGTTCGTCATGCCGGCCGGCGTGCCGTGCGACGCGACGCTGACGTTGACCAACCTCAATACCACGTCGGCCTCGCGCGTGATCAACGGCACGCCGGTCGTGTCGTCGATGCCGTACACGAGCGGTCCGGCGGCGGGCGGGGGCCTCATCATCTTCACCGGCCAGAACCTGTCCGGCGTGACGGTGACGTTCAACGGCGTGCTGATGACCATCACCAACAGCAACGCGACGGCGATCGTCGGCAACGCGCCGCCGGGCACGCCGGGCGTCGCGACCGTCGTGATCCGCAACGCCAACGGCTGCCAGACGACGCGCACCTACACGTACCTGTAGGTCGCTGAGCGCGCCCGCGCTCGCGCCCGCCCGGCACCACGCGCTACAGCGCCTGAGCGGGAAAACCCGCGCCCTGCAGCGAGGCGAGGATCTGGTCGACGTGCGTCTTGCCGCGCGTCTCCATGACGACGTCGAGCTCGGCCTGCCGCGGCGCGAGGCCGGTGAACAGGCGTTGGTGTTCGATGTCGATGATGTCCGCGCCGGCGGCGCCGATCATCTGCGTGACGCGCGCGAGCACGCCGGGCACGTCCTGGATGGAGATGCGGAGCTTGGCGACCTTGCCGTCGCGCTTGAGCCCGCGCAGCAGCACCGTCGACAGCATACGCCGATCGATGTTGCCGCCGCAGACGACGACGCCGACGTCCTGGCCGGCGAAGCGCTCGGAGTGGCGCATCACCGCGGCCACGCCGGCGGCGCCGGCGCCCTCGGCGACGACCTTCTGGTGCGCGGCGAGCACCTGTACGGCGGTCTCGACGTCGACCTCGTCGACGAGCAGCACGTCCTCGAGGCGCGACTGCAGGATCGCCGCCGGGATCTCGCCCGGCGTCTTCACCGCGATGCCGTCGGCGATGGTGTGTGTGTGCAGCGCCGGCGTCGGCAGGCCCTTGAGCTTGGCGTGCATCGACGGGCACGCGGCCAGCTGCACGCCGTAGACGCGCAGCGACGGCTTGTGGTGCTTGGCCCACAGCGCCATGCCGGCGCACAGGCCGCCGCCGCCGATCGGCACCACCAGCGCGTCGAGCTGCGGCTGGTCGGCGAGCATCTCGATCGCGGCCGTGCCCTGCCCGGCGACGACCAGCGGGTCGTCGTACGGATGCACGAAGGCGTAGCCGCGCTGCGCCGCGAGTTCCTTGGCGTGCACGGTCGACTCGGCGACCGACTCGCCGCGCAGCACGACCTCGGCGCCGAGGCCCTCGGTGCGCTCGATCTTGGAGAACGGCGTCGTCAGCGGCATGACGATCAGCGCCTTGATGCCGAGGCGCCGCGCGTGGAACGCCACGCCCTGCGCGTGGTTGCCGGCCGACGCCGCGGCGACGCCGGCGGGCGGGTCGGGCAGTTGCGCGAGGCGCTGCAGCTTGAGGCAGCTGCCGCGGTCCTTGAACGAGCCGGTGAACTGCAGGTTCTCGAGCTTGAGGAACAGCCGCGCGCCGAGCATCTCGGACAGGCGCGGCGCGGCGATGGTCGGCGTGCGCTGGATGTGCGCCTGGATGGCGCCGTGCGCAGCGAGGACGTCCTGGGGCGTGACCGGCATCGCGGCGCAGCGTAGCGCGCGCGGCCGCGCCGCCAAACCGCGCTACAGCTTGAGCTGCACGCCGGCCTTGGCGCGCGCCTGGAACAGCCGCTCCTCCTGCAGGGCCCGGCGCATCACCTGCGTGATGGTCGGGATGGCGTCGTCGGTGAACAGCACGAACACCTGCTGCTGGAACTCGACGCGCCGCAGGATGTGCCAGCCGTACGGGGTCTCGACCACGTCGCTGACCTCGCCGTCGCGCAGCGCCCACGCGGCGCGGCAGAGAGCCGCCGGCATCCGGTCGTCGTAGCGGTGCAGGCCGCGCAGCAGGCCGCGATCCCTGGCCGTGCGCTGATCGTCGGAACGCGGCACGACCTCGTCGAAGTTGCTGCCGTCGGGCTTGATGCGCGCCTTGACGTCGGCGAGGCGCGCCGACGCGAGGCCGTACGCTTCGCTGTCGAGCAGGATGCCGGTGCCGCCGTCGCGGTGCTGGATCAGGACGTGCTGCGCCGTCACCTGGCCGCCGAACGCGCGCGCGTTGGCGTTGAAGAAGTTCTGCAGCTGCTGGCGGTTGAACTTGCCCGGTTCGAGGTAGTCGAGCATGCCCTGCGCCTCGGCGGCGAGGCCCTGTTCGAGCTGGAAGCGTGCGAGGTGCAGGTTGACCTGCGCCTGGGTCAGCTCGTCCGGCCGGCCGGCCTTGCGTTTGCCTTCGACGTAGGCATCGAGCCAGCGCTGGAAGCTCTGCCGCAGCGCCTCGCTCTGCGCTTCGCCGAGCGCCTTCTCGTCGATCTCCGCCGCGTAGGTCTGGCGCATCGCCTCGAGGTCGGCGAGGTGCCGGACCCACGGCGCCACGAGGTCGCTGGTCAGCATGCGCTGGATCTCGGGGCGCTTGCCGAGCGCGTTGCGGAAGCCCGGGTAGTGGCGTGCGTCGAGGTGGTCGACGAGGTCGGCGAGCGAGATTGCGCGCGGACCGACGATGGCGACTACTGCGTCCTTGTCCTGCGGCCAGCGCCGCACGACGAAGTGCGGCTTCGCCGGCGCCTCCGGCGGCGCGTCGGCGGGCGGCGAGGGCGGGGTCGGCGGCGTCGGCGGATCCTGGGCGATGGCCGCGGCGACGAACAGCAAGGCGGCGAGGACGGACGGCGTGGGCGACGGCATGCGGGGGTGCGGAAGGTGGCGAGCGCAGCCTATAGCACGCGGCCGCTACCGTGTAACCCCGTGCGTCTGCGCTCATCGCCGGCTTGCGCGTGGCCTTGAGCGGGGTTCCACTGCGCCGTCCCAACGCCCCGATGCTAGAGACCAAGCGCGCCGCCCTGCTCGATGCCCTCGCCGCGCGCTTCCGTGCCGCGTACGGGCCGGGCCCCATGCGGCGCTTCTTCGCGCCGGGCCGCATCAACCTCGTCGGCGCGCACCTCGACTACAACGGCGGCGACGTGCTGCCGATGGCCGTCGACCGCGGCATCTACCTCGCCATCCGTCCGCGCGACGACGGCGTGATGCGCCTCCAGAGCCTCGACTTCGAGCGCGTGGTGGAGATCGCCGCCGCCGCCGTTGGCGAACGCACGACGCCAGCGCTCGGCTGGGCGGGCTATCCGCTCGGCGTCTGGCGCGGCTTCCACGCCGCCACCGGCTGCGCCCGCGGCTTCGACGCGGTCTTCGCCGGCGACCTGCCGGTCGCCAGCGGCTTGTCGTCGTCGGCGGCCATCGAAGTGGTTACCGCGCTCGCGCTCGATGCGTTGCACGGCACGCGGCTCGGCGGCGAGCAGCTCGCGTTGCTCGCGCACCGCGCCGAGAACGACTTCGTCGGCGTGCGCTGCGGCATCATGGACCAGTATGCGTCCGCGCTCGGCCGTGTCGGCCACGTGCTGCTGCTGCACTGTGCCGGGCCGACGTGGGAGCACTTGCCATTCGATCCGTCCGCGGGCGAGGTGCTGGTCCTCGACACCAGGAAGCCGCGCCACCTCGCCAAGAGCGGTTTCAACGAGCGCGTCGCGCAGTGCGCGACGGTGCACGCGGCGCTACGCGCGAGTGGCAAGGACCTGCCGCACCTCGCTCACTACGACGTCGCCGACCTCGAGCGCGTGCGGACAAAGCTCGACGACCTGCACTACCGCCGCAGTCGGCATGTGCTGACCGAGATGCAGCGCACCCGCGATGCCGCGGTGGCGCTGCGCGCGCACGACTTCCGCGCGCTAGGCGCGCTGCTCGACCAGAGTCACGCCAGCACGCGCATCGACTATGAGGTCAGCTGCGCCGAGCTCGACGTCATCACTGACGCGGCGCGCGCCTGCGCCGGCGTGTACGGCGCGCGGCTCGTCGGCGCCGGTTTCGGCGGCTGCGCTATCGCGCTGCTGCGGCCGGGAACCGCCGAGGCCGTGCAGGCGTCGGCCGCGGCTGCGTACCGCTCCCGCTTCGGGACCGAGCCGACGTTCTACCTGTTGCGAAACGGCACAGGCCCGGTCGAACTGGACTGACTGGGCGAGCATCCGATGGCGTCGGGTCTTGTCGTCGTGCCTGCCGGCGACGCCCGTCGGCGCGCGGTCGATCCGAGCGCTCGGCGCCGGCCGTGGTCGCGCGTCGGCCGCACGTCCTTTGGCGGTCGGCACGCGGTCATCTCACAGCTCTTGCGCCCGACCGCGTCGCAGTCCGATATCCTGTGCGCGCCGTGACCGACCTCGCCTTCGACGCCCTGGACTACCGCGCCGACCAGACGTTCGCACCGGCTCGCTACCGCTACGTCGGCGACGAGCGGCATGGCTGGGCGGTCCAGCGCGACGGCGCGGAGCTGCTGCGCCTCGGCCCCGGCTACCGGTTGCTGCGCGTGCGCGAGTGCGGCGTCTGCTCCACTGATCTCGCGCGCCATCGCTTGCCGTTCCCGCTGCCGCAGCTCATCGGCCACGAAGTGCTCGCCGTCGACGAGCGCGGTCGGCGCTACGTCGTCGAGATCAACGCATCGTGCCACGCGCGCGGGCTCAAGGACGGCTGCGCCTTCTGTCGCGCGGGCCTGCCGACGCACTGTCCGCGACGCATCACGCTCGGCATCCACGACCTGCCTGGCGGCTTCGGCCCGTGGATCCTGGCGCCGATCGCGGCCTGCCTGCCGGTCCCGGTCAACGTGCCGGACGCGGCCGCCGTGCTGATCGAGCCGTTCGCGGCGGCGCTGCACGGGGTGCGCATGGTTGACCCCAAGTCCGGCGAACGCATCGCCGTGCTTGGCCCGCGGCGCCTGGGCATGCTCGCGGTCGCCGCGCTGGCCGGCGTGCGCGCCAACATGCGCGCGCGCGGCGAGGACTTCGCCGTTGCCGCCGTGGTGCGCGATCCGGCGCTGCTGCCGCTGGCGGCGAAGTTCGGCGCGACCGAGGGGCGCCTGCTCGGCGATGGCGTCGCCGACGCATCGTTCGACGTCGTCGTCGACACCACTGGCAATCCTGACGGACTGCTGACGGCGTTGCGCCTCGCGCGCCGCGAAGTGCATCTCAAGTCGACGCACGGCCAGCCGGCTGGCGGCCTGCGCCATCTCACCGAGATGGTCGTTGACGAACTCGGCCTTGCGGCGTTCCCGGCGAACGAGCCGCCGGCCGGCGCCGCCGACTGGGATCGTTTGTGCACCGGCCGCCGGCCGCGCGTCGCGTGGTTGGCGAAGTCGCGCCCGCCGACATGGCTGCTGGCGCGCGCTGACGTGCGCTGCGGCGAGCCCGCCGAGCTAGCCGCGCAGTTCGCCGCCGATCAGGCTGGTCTGCCGCGCGCCGACGTCGCCGTCGCCGACGGCGCCGCCGGCGTCGACGCCGCGGTGCGCCCGCGCGCCGGCAGCGAGGAACCGCTGGTGCGCCCACGCGGCCTCGTGCTGCTGCATCCGCAGACGGTCACCGCCGACGCGCCGCTACTCGACGCGGTGGCGCGCCGCGGCCTGCGCCTATCGACCTCGCGCTGCGGCGACTTCGCGCCGGCGCTGGCGCTGCTGGCGAGCGACCAAGAACTGGCGCGCATCGGCGACCGGCTGGTGACGCACCGCTTCCGCGGCGAGCAGTTGGCGGAGGCGTTCGCGACTGCGCGCTCGCGCGGATGCATCAAGGCGGTCGTCGCCCAGGAGCCGCGATGAGCGGCACAAAGCCATTGCCGACCTCGCTCGGCCCGATGCTCGTCCGCGACGGCGACGTCTGGGCGCTCGACCTCGCCTCGCTCGCGATCGTGCACGGCCTATCCGTGCTGGCGCGCGCGCTCGGCGAGATGGTCGTGCAGCACGCGCGCGCCGAACGCTTCGACGTCGTCATCGAGCGCAAGCTGCGCGCGCGCGAAAATCCCGAGCTCGTCGAAGCGCATGGCATCGAGCTGGTGCGACTCGCGGTCGAGCCCGAGGTCGTTGACGCGATCCTGCGGCAGCCTGACCTGTTCGAGCGCCGGCTACGCGCGCTGCTTGGCAGCCTGCAGCGAGCGCAGTTGCGCGAAGTGCTGTTGCCCGCGCGCCGCGTCGCTGCCAAGGCGCTGGTTGCCGAGTTTGGCGACAACGGCGGCCGCCAGCGCTTCCTGCTCGAGCACATCGTCCGCCGCGACGGCGAGGCCAGCGCGTTCCGCATCACCGTCGCCAGCGCGGCCGCCGCGCGCCTCGACCTCGCGCGCCTGCCACACGTCGTCATCGCCGACATCGAGAACCGCCAGTTCCTCGCCGGCTCGACGCGCATCGCCGAGACCTGGGCCGAGGCGTGCCGGCGCGAGGCCGAGCGCGGCCGCCGGTCGTTCCGCGAAGGCCGCTCGCCGCACAGCCACCTGTTCAAGCAGCTCGACCAGGCCGGTCTGCAGCAGCTGCAACGCGTCTCGCTGCAGTGGTCGGAGTCGGCGCAGTCGTTCCTGATCGAGAGCGAGCCGAAGGAGGTCGCGCACCTGCTCAAGCGCGTGCTGCTCGCCTGCGAGGACCGGCAGGTCCGTGACCTCCTCGCCGCGCGCGAGGTCGTGCGCATCGACGCCGGGCCGATGTCCGTCTACCTCGACCTCGCGCAACTGGGTCGCGTGCTCGAGCTGTCGCTCGGCCACCGCCGCGAGAGCCTCGATTGCGGGGCGTTCCTCAAACGCATGCCGGCGCTGACTGCGGTCGTCGAAGCGGCCGCTGCATCCGGCGCGCAGCCGTTGCGGGGGGTGCGCGTGTTCCTCGTGCATCACATGACCGCCGAGATCGTCGGCACGATCGCCGCGCTGCGTGCGCTCGGCTGCCGCGACCTCGTCACGCTGTTCGTCACGTACGCCGGCGAGCCGCCGGCGAGCTACCTCGACGCGGTGCTCGACCTGCCACCTGAGGAGTTCACGGCGCTCGCGCTGGTCAACGTGCCGTCGCGCGGCCACGTCGAAGGCCACTACCGGCTGTCCGAGCACTACTCGCACCTCGACGATGCGCCCCTGATCGCGGCGGCGCTGCGCGGGCGCGACGGTGCCTACCTGTCGGCGATGCGCGCGACGGCGATCGTGCCGTTGCTGCGCCTGCTGCAGCGCGCCGAAGCTGCCGGCGAACGCGTGCTGCTGGTCGAAGACGGCGGCTACATCGCGCCGGTGGCGCAGGACGCGCTGTTGCGCGGCCAGACGGTGGCGGCGTTCGCGCAGGGGCTAGGCGCCGCCAGCGATGATCAGCGCCCGCTGGCCGACGTCCTTGGTCGGCGCTTGCTCGCGACCGTCGAGCACACGCGCAACGGCAACGACAAGCTGGTCGAGGTCGCGCAGCGACATGGCCGGCTCGCCGTGCCGAGCTACTCGATCGCCGTCTCGCGGCTCAAGCGCCTCGTCGAGTCACGTGAGGTCGCTGCATCGATCCTCAACGCTGTCGAGTCGGTGCTCAACGCCGAGGGGCGCATCCTGGCGCGCCGCAGCGCGCTGGTGCTCGGCTGCGTCGGCGCGATCGGCGGCGAGCTGGTGCGTCATCTCGGCGGCCGGCTGGACCTGCCCGACGAGCAGCTGTTTGGCGTCGACCTGCGGGCCGGCGAGGTCGCGGCGCACTGTGCGGCCGTGCGCACGTTCGCCGAGGTTCCGGCCGCGCGCTGGTTGCAGACCAACCTTGTGCTCGGCGTCACCGGCGCCAGCGTGCTGCGCGGCGCCGACGTCGAACGCTGGCTGTGCGAGTCGCCGCACGAGCAACTGGTGCTGGCGAGCGGCTCGACCAAGAAGGTCGAGTTCCACGGCCTGATGCAGTGGATCGACGGCGTGCTGCGCGCCGAGCAGCCGACCATCGGCGGCCGCGCCGTCGATGTCTGCGTCGAGGAGATGCTCGATCCGCGCACGGCGCGGTTGTACGGGCACCGCTGGCGCTTCGCCTTCCGCGATGACGGCCGCGTGCGCACCGTGCTGGCGATGGGCGGGCTGACGCCGATCAACTTCCTGTTCTACGGCGTCGCCACCGAACTGATCGACGAGGTGCTGGCGCAGCTGATGACCGTGGCGCTGGGGGCGGTGCGCAACGCCGCGGCCGGGGCCGTTGCGCCGCGGCTGTACGCCGTCGACCACGAGTGCGACGCCGACGGCCGCGTCCGCTGACGGCTCAGGTCTTCAGCAGCAGCGCGCGGAGCCACGACCAGAGCAGCCACAGTCCGACGGCGTTGGCCGCCGCGGCGGCCAGCGCCAAGGCGGCGAGCCAGCGCAGTTCCGTGCGCAGCGGCGTGCGGTCGGGGTAGGTCATGGCGGCCGCACGATAGCTGCGGCGGGCGTGCCGTCGCGAATCGGAGCCTTGCGGTGTCGAGCGCGATCGGGCATTCGTAGCGAACGCACGGCGCGCCGTGGAAGTCCGGCGCGCCACCCCTTGCTCGATGACTGCTCTCGTTCCGAACTCGTCCGCCTGCCGTTGGAAGATCGCCGCCTTGGCGCTCGCCACGCTCGGCACCGCCGACGTCGTCGCCGTGGCGCTGGGCGGCACCGCGCGGACCGGCTGGCTGCTCGCCGCCGGCTGGTTCGTCGCGGCGGCGCTGTGCGCGCGGCGGGCTCGCCGGCTGGCGCGCGCGGGGCGCGGCGACGGCCCAGGCGCCGTCACCTGACGGCCGCGGCGTCCGGAGTTCGTGCGCGGAGCGCGCGTGTGGCATCCTCCCGCCATGACCGATTCGTCGCGCCGTTCCTTCCTGGCCGCCGCTGCGGCCGTTCCGTTCACCGCGCCGCTGGCGACCCCGCTCGTCGCCGCCCCGCGCGGTGCGCCGCGCAAGCGCAAGATCCTCGTGCTCGGCGGCACGGCGTTCCTGGGGCCGCACTTCGTCCGCGCCGCGCAGCAGAGCGGCCACGAGGTCACGCTGTTCAACCGCGGCAAGACCAATCCGGGGCTCTTCAAGGACCTCGAGCAGCTGCGCGGCGACCGCGAGAAGGGCGACCTCGAGTCGCTCAAGGGCCGCACGTTCGACGCCGTCGTCGACACCTCGGGCTACGTGCCGGCGCACGTCGAGGCGACGGCCAAGCTGTTGGCCGACAAGGCGGCGCACTACCAGTTCATCAGCACGATCTCGGTCTACGGCAGCTTCGGCGAGCGGCCCGACACCATCAACGAGGCGACGCCGGTCAGCGTGGTGAAGGACGAGGATGTCGCCAAGGTCAACACGATCCGCCAGTCGATGCCGTTCTACGGACCGATGAAGGCGCGCTGCGAAGCGGCCGCCGAGGCGGCGATGCCCGGGCGGGTCAGCAACGTGCGCCCCGGCCTGATCGTTGGCCCGCTCGACACCAGCGATCGCTTCACGTGGTGGCCGGTGCGCTGCGACCGGGGCGGCGCGGTGCTGGCGCCCGGCGACCGCGACGGCCACGTGCAGTTCGTCGACGCGCGCGACCTCGCCGCGTTCATGCTGCGCTGCGTCGAGGAGCAGATCGCCGGCGTCTACAACGTGACCGGTTTCCACGGCCGCGTGTCGATGCAGGAAGTGCTCGGCGCGTGCAAGTGCGCGACCAGCAGCTCGGTCGAGCTGGTGTGGGCGCCCGAGGAGTTCCTCGCCGAGCACAAGGTGCAACCGTACATGCAGATGCCGCTGTGGATCCCGCGCGACGGCCGCAGCGTCGTCGACTGCTCGGCGGCGATCGGCAAAGGCCTGCGCTTCCGGCCGATCGCCGACACCGTGCGCGACACGCTGCAGTGGGCCAAGGCGGAGCGCGGCGACAAGTCGTTTGCGCGCACCGGCCTGCCGGCCGAGCGCGAGGCCGAGCTGGTGCGCCTGGTCAAGGCGCTGGCTAGCAAGTGAACGTCGACCGCGCCGGCGCGCGCGCGTAGCCTGCGGCGATGCTGCGCGGCTTCCCTTCGTCGTTCGCGTCTTTGCTGCTGTCCGGCCTGCTGGCCGCGGTCGCGGCGGCGCAGGACGCTCCGTTGGTGTTCTTCGGCGCCCGCATCGAGCCGGTCGACGGACCAGTGATCGAGCAGGGCGTGCTCGTCGTGGTGGGCGGGCGCATCGTCGCCGTCGGCCCGGCGTCGACGCCGCGACCCGAAGGCGCGATCGCGATCGACTGCGCCGGCAAGACGATCGTGCCGGGGCTCGTCTGCAGCCACTCGCACATCGGCTCGGTCGCCGGCGCCGACGGCAGCGGCCCGATCCAGCCCGAGGTGCGCGCGCTCGACGGCATCAACCCGCGCGACCCCGGCATCCAGAAGGCGCAGGCCGGCGGCATCACCGCGGTCAACATCATGCCAGGCTCGGGCCACCTGCTGTCCGGCCAGACGCTGTACTGCAAGCTGCGCGACGTGCGCACGGTCGAAGAGCTCGCCATCCGCAATGAGGACGGCAGCGTCGCTGGCGGCATCAAGATGGCGAACGGCACCAACCCGCAGCGCGACGCGCCGTTCCCCGGCACGCGCGGCAAGGCGGCGGCGTTGATGCGCGCGCAGTTGCACCGGGCGCGCGACCACCAGCAGAAGCTCGCTGCGGCGAAGGACGATCCGAGCAAGACGCCTGAACGCAACCTCGGTCTCGAAGCGCTGGTCGAAGTGCTCGAGAAGAAGCGCGTCGTGCATCACCACACGCACCGGCAGGACGACATCCTCACGGTGCTGCGGCTGCAGCAGGAGTTCGGCTTCCGCTGCGTGCTGCACCACGTCAGCGAAGGATGGCTCGCCGCCAAGGAGATTGCCGCCGCCAACGTGCCGTGCTCGGTCATCGTCATCGACTCGCCGGGCGGCAAGCTCGAGGCCGCCAACCTGTCGCTGCAGACCGGCGCGATCCTCGACGCCGCCGGCGTGCTGGTCGGCTTCCACACCGACGACGGCATCACCGACAGCCGGCTGTTCCTGCGCTCGGCGGCGCTCGCCGTGCGCGCCGGCATGCCGCGCGACAAGGCGCTCGCGGCGCTGACCATCGCCAACGCGCGCATGCTCGACCTGCAGGACCGCATCGGCACGCTGACGGTCGGCAAGGACGCCGACTTCGTCGTGCTGAGCGGCGACCCGTTCTCGGTCTACACGCGCGTCGAGCAGACCTGGGTCGAGGGCAACAAGGTCTTCGACCTCGCCGACCCGCAGGACCGGTTGTTCGCCGACGGCGGCTTCGGCGCCAGCGACGACCAGTCGGTGTCGTTGTGCTGCTACGGGCAGCAGGGAGGCCAGTAATGCGCGCCCTGCTCCGGTTGGCGCCGCTCGCGGCGGCGTGGTTGGCGGCGTGCGAAGCGCTGCATGGTGGCGGTGGCGTGGCGACTGCGCCGCAGACACCGGCCGCGTCGGCCGCCGCGGCCGCGCCAGCCGTCGTCACTCCGACTGGCGGCGTCGGGGCGACTGCGCCTGCATCGCCGCCGACGTTCGCGGTGTTCGCCGCCGAACTGTGGACGATGGCCGGCGCGCCGATCCGCGACGGCGTCGTGCTGGTGCGCGACGGCAAGATCGCGGCCGTCGGCCCGGTCGCCGACGTCGATGTCCCCGACGGCACGCCGGCGCGGCGCGCCGCAGTCGTCACGCCCGGCCTGATCGACGCACACGCGACGGTCGGCCTCAGCGGCGTGCTCAACGTGCCGCACGACCAGGACATGCTCGAGCGCAGCGCGCCGGTGCAGCCGGAACTGCGCGCGCTCGACGCTTACAACGCGCGCGACCCGCTGGTCGGCTGGCTGCGCGGCTTTGGCGTCACCACGGCGCACACCGGCCACGGCCCCGGCGCGCTGGTCGCCGGCCAGACGATGGTCGTCAAGCTGCACGGCCGCAGCGCCGACGCGGATGTCGTCAAGTCGCTGGCGATGTTGGCGGTGACGCTTGGCGAAGGCGGCCGCAGCGCGGGCAACAAGGCGCCGGGCACGCGCGCCAAGTCGGTGGCGATGCTGCGTGAGCACCTGCAGAAGGCGCGCGAGCACGCGCAGAAGCGGGCGAAGGACCCCAATGCCCCGGTCGATCTCGCGCTCGACGCGGCGGCGAAGGCGCTGGACCGCGAGGTTCCGCTGCTGGTCACCGCGCACCGCGCGCTCGATCTGCAGTCGGCGCTGCGCGTCGGCAAGGAGTTTGGCGTCGACGTCGTGCTCGACGGCGCCGCCGAGGCCTACGAGCTGCTGCCCGAGATCCAGGCCGCCGGTTGCTGGGTGCTGCCGCACCCGGCGATGGCGCGCGCGAGCGGCGAACTCAAGAACGGCACCATGGCGCTGCCCAAGCTGCTCGCCACCGCCGGCGTGCCGTTCGCGCTACAGAGCGGCTACGAGGCGTACGTGCCGAAGACCCGCGTCGTGCTGTTCGAGGCCGGCGTCGCCGTCGGCCGCGGCCTGTCGCCCGAGCAGGCGCTGCGCGCGCTGACCGTCGACGCCGCGCGCCTGCTGCGCATCGACGACCGCGTCGGCTCGCTCGTCGTCGGCAAGGACGCCGACCTCGCGCTCTTCGACGGCGATCCGTTCGAGTACACGACGCACTGCGTCGGCACGGTCATCGACGGCTTGCAGTACGGCGTCGGCGCGCCGCGGTAGGCGGGGCGGCGGGGCTCACGCCCCCGCGCCGATCTCCTCGTACACCGTCGTGCGCTGCACCGGCTCGTAGCCGGCCTCGCGGATCAGGTGCGCGAGCTGCTGCGGGTTGAGCGCCTGCGGCTCGGTGGTGCCGGCGTCGTGGGTGATCTTCTCCTCGGTCACCGTGCCGTCCATGTCGTTGGCGCCGAACGACAGCGCCGTCTGCGCCGACTCCTGGGTCAGCATGATCCAGTACGCCTTGATGTGCGGGAAGTTGTCGAGCATCAGGCGGCCGATCGCGATCGAGCGCTGGTCGAGGTGGCCGGTGGTGACGTGGCCGAAGTTCTCGAGGTCGGTGTGGTACGGCCAGAACGCCAGCGGGATGTAGGCCATGAAGCCGCCGCACTCGTCCTGCAGCTCGCGCAGCTTGACGAGGTGCGTGACGCGCTCCTCGACGCGCTCGATGTGCCCGTACAGCATCGTCGCGTTCATCTTGAAGCCGGCCTTCTGCACCTTGCGCGCGGTGTCGAGCCAGCCCTGCGGGCCCTGCTTCTCGCGGAACACCGCCTTGTGCACGCGGTCGACCAGCACCTCGGCGCCGCCGCCCGGGCAACTGCCGAGGCCGGCCTCGCGCAGGTCGGCGAACACCTGGTCCTCGCTCTTGCCCGAGATCTTCAGCATGTGGTCGATCTCGACCATGGTGAAGGCCTTGACGTGGATGTCGGGCCGCGCGCGCTTGGCCGCGCGCACGACATCGAGGTAGTACTCGTACGGCATCGTCGGGTGGATGCCGGCGACCATGTGCACCTCGGTGACCGGGTGGTGCAGCTGCTCGCGCACCTTCTGCTCGACGATCGCCGGCGTCATCAGGTAGGCGCGCTCCTCGCCTTCCTTCGCCGCGAACGCGCAGAACTTGCAGCTGTAGATGCAGATGTTGGTGTAGTTGACGTGCTGGTTGATGTTGAAGTAGGCCTTCTTGCCGTGCATGCGCGTGCGCACGCGGTGGGCCATCAACCCAACAGCCGCGAGGTGCGGCGTCTCGTACAGCCGGACGCCGTCCTCGAAGCTCAGGCGCTCGCGATTGCGGACCTTGGCGTCGATGTCGCCGAGCCCGGCGCGGGCGATCAGCTTGGTGGCGAGCGAGTCGTCGAGGTGCGCGTACTGGAAGGCGTTCATCGGCGGAGCGGGGGCGGGAGCGAACAGGTTAGGCCCCCGGTGGCGGGGCGGGAAGGGCGCGCGACGAGGGACCAGCGCGTCGTGTGGAACGAGCCGGTCACGCCGAGTCCGTCACGCCTCGACCTTGCTGACGACGGCCTTCTTCGCGCCGGCCGGGTTGCCGAACTTGTCGGTCGCCGGCGTCTCGACCGGCTCGTACATCATGTTGCGGCGCTGCGGCACGTAGCCGGCGTCCTTGATGTGGCGCTCGATCTCCGGGATCGAGGTGGGGTGCGTGCAGCCGGCCGAGCTGACGACGTTCTCCTCGAGCATCGCCGAGCCGAAGTCGTCCGCGCCCATCGACAGGCCGATCTGGCACGTCTTCATGCCCTGCGTGACGAAGCTCGACTGCACGTGCGGCACGTTCTGCAGGTAGAGGCGCGACAGGCTCAGCGTGCGCAGGTACTCGGCGACGGTGGTCTTCATGCCGCCGCGGTCCGCGAGCATGCTGGCGCCCATCGCGGTGTTCTCCGGCTGGAACGTCCACGGGATGAACGCCGTGAACACGCCGGTCTCGTCCTGTAGCTCGCGCACGCGCTGCATGTGCTCGATGCGCTCGGCGTCGGTCTCGACGTGGCCGAACATCATCGTCGCGGTGCCCTTGCCGCCCATCAGGCCCCACTGGCGCATGACCTCGAGCCACTCCGCGGTCGTCGCCTTCTTCGGCGCGATGACCTGGCGCACGCGCTCGACCAGGATCTCGGCGCCGCCGCCGGGGATCGACTGCAGGCCGGCGGCCTTGAGGTCGACGAGCACGTCGCGCACCGGCCGCTTCTCCATCTTGCTCAAGTGCGTGATCTCCGGCGGGCTCATGCCGTGGATCCACACCTGCGGGTAGCGCTGCTTGAGGTCGCGAAACAGTTCGGCGTACCAGTCGGTCTTGAGCTTGGGGTGGTGGCCGCCCTGCAGCAGCAGCTGGATGCCGCCCTTGCTGACCAGCTCGTCGACCTTCTGGTAGATGACCTCGCGCGGCAGCACGTACGCGTCGGGGTCGCCGGGCGAACGGTAGAACGCGCAGAAGCCGCAGTCGGTGACGCAGACGTTGGTCGGGTTGAGGTTGCGGTCGACGATGTACGTGACGCGCACCGAGCCGTCGGGCTGCGGCGGGTTGAGGCGCAGGCGCACGTCGTGCGCGAGCAAGCCGAGCGACGGCTGGTCGAGGCCGCGGTAGAGCGCGAGCGCTTCGTCGGCGGTCAGCCGGCCGCCGTCGACGGCCTTGTGGCCCAGGTCGCGGAGGCGGATCGGATCGGCAGGTGCGGCGGTCGTCATGGCGGGGTGACGAAGGTAGGCCGCGCCCGGCCGCATCGGAAGGCCGGAGCGGCGGGGAAGGCCCGCGGCGGCGTCCATCGCCCCCGAGCCGCCCGCGCCCGCAGGCGCTCAGGGCTTCTCGGCCAGCAGTTCCGCCACGCGCTTGCCCAGTTCCTCGCCGCGCAGGTTGCGGTAGCGCACCACGCCCTTGCGGTCGAGCAGGTAGGTCGCCGGGATCGACTTGATGTCGTTCTCCTTGGCGAGGCGCGTCTCCCAGCCGCCGCCTTCGTAGACCTGCGGCCAGTCCATGCCGAGTTCCTTGGCCTTGGCGCGGATCTTGGCCGACATCTCGCCGTCCTTCGCCGGCGGGATCACCGGCTTGCCGCGCTCCTGGCCGGGCTCGCCGTCGAGGCTGATGCCGAGCACGGCGAAGCCATCCGCGGCGTGCTTGCGGTGCGCGGCGACGACGTTGGGCATCTCGCGCAGGCACGGCCCGCACCACGTCGCCCAGAAGTCGACGAGCACGACCTTGCCCTGCATCGCCGCGAGCGACACCGCGTTGCCGTCCATGTCGGTCGCCGAAAACGGCTTGACCGCCGCCGCGCCGCCCTTGTCGCCGGCGGCAGCAGCAGGTTGCCGCGGCGTGAACATCGCCTTGACCGCGGCGACGCGTGCCTGCGGTTCGACGCGCGCGTCGGCGAACAGGCGGCCTAGCGCGTCGTCGAGCAGCGCCACGGCTGCGGGCGTCTCGTCGTCGCCGACGACGGTGCGAACGGCGCGCGCGACCATCGCCGGCTCGGGATACAGCCGCATCGCATGCCCCAGCGCGGCGTCCGCGGCGGCGAAGTCCTTGACGCGCGCGGCGAGGATCACGCGGTTCATCAGCGTGCGGCCGACGATCATGTCGAAGTCGCTGGTCGGCAGCTTGCCGTCGCGTGCCGCCAGTTCGGCGAGCATGATCGCGCTCGCGCCGTCGATGTCCTTGCCGAAGTACGCAGCGACGCCGAGCAGGAAGCGGTGGTCGCCGAGGTCGAGTTTGCTCGCGGCGACGCGCTCGCTCCACGCGGCGATCTTGGCGTCGCGCGCCTTCCACTCGGCCATCGGTGTCTTGGTCAGCGCCAGTTCCTTCAACTCGGCGATGGCGGCGTCGCGCGACCAGTCAGACTGGGCCGCGACGGGCGCGGCGATGGCAGTGAGCAGTGACAGGCAGGCGAGCATGGTGCGGCGAGGGCGCGGCATGGCAGTAGCGGGCATGGCAACAGCTTAGGCGCACACTGCAGGATAGTCACACGGCCCGCGGCGCGATCACTTCGCCGCCGTCGCCTGCGGCTTGAACTCCTCGGGCTTGCCGATCGGGTTGTTGCCCGTCCAGAACTCGATCGAGTTGCAGACGATGCGGTCGCCGAACATCGCAATCGGGTAGACCGGCACGAGGTGAAGGCCGAGGAAGATGACCTCGTTGAGGTACTTGCTCTCGGTGGCCTTCGAGTTCCACGTGCTGACGCCGCGGTACAGGTTGTCCGGGCCGATGCACGACGGGGCGACGAGGCAGGCGAAGAGCGCCGCAATGGCGGCGAACTTGCGGGTCGGGTTGTTCATGGTGCTTGTTGCATGTGAGGGGGCGCGCGCAACACTCTCCGCACGGCTCCGGTCGCGCAAGCATGCAGATCCATCGCCAAGCAGTTCGCCGGCCGCTGCGGCTCGGCGTCGTCCTCCTGGTCGCGGCGTGTGCCGCGCCGCCCCGCGGCCCGTACGAACCGCTGCCGCTGCGCGGCGACGCGCGCCAGCTGGTCCTCGATGCGCTCGCCAGCGCGCAATCGCCGCCGCGGCCGGACACGGTCACCGTCAGCGACGGTTCGCGCGTGCCCTACGACCGTCATGTCCTCGTCGGCAGCGAGTTCGCCGACGACCGCGCGAGCCGCTACTACGCCTTCGTCGACGAACTGCGGCGACGCGGCGGCGACTTCGCGTCACTCGAGCATGGCAGCGGTGGTCGTCCGGCCAAGATCCTCGTCGACGTCGACGGCCAGCGCGTGGTCGTGACCTATCTGCGGTGGTGACGGGTCGCGCGGATCCACCGCGCTGGCGTCGCGACGACCGAACGGGTCACATCGTCGGCGGCCACATGCGCCGCTCCCGATGCATCGACTCCCGTCCGCCGTCGTGGCGAGCCTCGCGCTCGCCGTCCCGCTCGCGATGACCCAAGCCCAGGAGACACCGAAGCCGCCAGTTGCCAAGCGCGTGTCGCACGCGCAGGAATGGCACGGCGTCAAGTTCGAGGACCCGTGGTTCTGGCTGCGCGAGAAGCAGAGTCCGGACGTGCGCGCCTACCTCGAGGCCGAGAACGCCTACACCAAGGCGATGACGGCGGCGCAGAAGCCGCTGGAGGAAGCGCTGTACCAGGAGTTCGTCGGTCGCGTGCAGCAGACCGACCTCAGCGTGCCGACCCGTGTGCGCGGCTACTGCTACTACAACCGCACCGTCGAGGGCCTGCAGTACCCGATCGCTTGCCGCAAGGCCGCCAAGCAGGACGGCGCGATGGACGACGCGGCGCCGGAGCAGGTGCTGCTCGACGCCAACGAACTCGGCAAGGGCCTGACGTACTTCGGCCTCGGCGGCGCCGAGGTCAGCGACGACGACCAGCAGCTTCTGTACTCGACGGACACGACGGGCTTCCGCCAGTACACGCTGCACGTGAAGGACCTGCGCACCGGCGCCGTGCAGAAGGACCTCGCCGAGCGCGTGACGTCGTTCGAGTGGGCGGCTGACGGCAAGACGCTGTTCTTCACCACCGAGGACGCGGTGACCAAGCGCAGCGACACGCTTTGGCGGCTGGAGCTCGGCAAGGCGCCGGAGCAGGTGTGGCAGGAGAAGGACGAGGTGTTCGCCATCGGCGTCGGCCGCACCCGCGACCGCAAGTGGCTGCTGCTGTCCGCCGGCAGCACCGACACGTCCGACTGCCTCGCGCTGCCGGCCGACGCGCCGCGCGGCGCGTGGCAGCCGGTGCTGCCGCGGCAGAAGGGCCACCGCTACCGCGTCGACCACCGCGAGGGCTCGTGGTACGTGACCAGCGACCTCGGCGCGGTGAACTTCCGCGTCGTGCAGGTGCCGGTCGGCAAGCCCGACCTCGCCACCGGCAAGGAGGTCGTCGCGCACCGTGCCGACACGCAGGTCGAAGGCTTCGACGTGTTCGCTTCGCACGCCGTCGTCACCGAGAAGGCCGCGGCGCTGACGCGCTTCCGCGTGCTCGACTTCGCCACCGGCGCATGGCGCGAGTTGACGTTCCCCGAGCCGGTCTACGCCGCCTTCGCCGCCGGCACGCCGGAGTTCACGTCGACGACGTTCCGCATCGGCTACCAGTCGATGGTCACGCCGTCGTCCGTCTACGACATAGCGCTGGCGAGTGGCGAGCGCACGCTGCGCAAGCAGACGGTGGTGAAGGACTACGACGCGGGCAAGTACCGCAGCGAGCGGCTGTGGGCCAAGGCGCGCGACGGCGTCGAGGTGCCGATCTCGATCGTCTACAAGGACGGCCACCCGCGCGACGGCAGCAAGCCCCTGTGGCTCTACGCCTACGGCAGCTACGGCTACGGCACGCCGGCGACGTTCGACAGCAACCGCGTCAGCCTGCTCGACCGCGGCGTCGCCTTCGCCATCGCGCACATCCGCGGCGGCGACGACATGGGCCAGCAGTGGCACAAGGACGGCATGCTGATGAAGAAGAAGAACACCTTCTTCGACTTCATCGACTGCGCCGAGCACCTGATCGCGACCAAGTGGACGTCGACCGGCAAGCTGGCGATCGAGGGCGGCAGCGCCGGCGGCCTGCTGATGGGTGCGGTGACCAACATGCGCCCCGACTTGTTCGCCGCCGTGCACAGCGCCGTGCCGTTCGTCGACGTGATGAACACGATGATGGACGCGAGCCTGCCGTTGACCGTCGGCGAGTACCTGGAGTGGGGCAACCCCAACGACAAGGCGGCGTTCGACTACATGCTGTCGTACAGCCCGTACGACAACCTCGTGTCGCGCAAGTACCCGGCGATCCTGGTGACGACGAGCTTCAACGACTCGCAGGTCATGTACTGGGAGCCGGCCAAGTACGTCGCCAAGCTGCGCACGGTGATGCAGGGCGACAAGGAACTGCTGTTCCGCTGCAAGCTCGAGGCCGCCGGCCACGGCGGCGCGTCGGGCCGCTACGACCGCTGGCGCGACACCGCGTTCGAGATGGCGTGGATGCTGCGGCAGGTCGGCGTGGCGCAGTAGTGGCGGGGGAGGCGCGCCGCGGCGACCCGTGAGCGGTTGCCGGTTGGGTCGCTGCCGGCAGGGCCGTGGTGCGCTGCGCCGGGACCGATCACTTCGCCGTGGTCGGCGGCGTCGGCAGCGTGGCGTCGGCCGGCGGCGTCCACGCCGCGACCGGCGCGCGCAGACGTTCGTCGTAGCGCCGCGCCGCGCCCGCCGGCGGCGTCGCGAAGCCGCCGTGGCCGAGCACGAAGCGGTCGCCGCGCACGAGGCCCCAGCGGTCGCGGCGGATCGACTCGCCGGTCGGATCGTGCGTGAAGCGCGCCTCTACGAGCGCCGTCCACGGGCCGTCGGCCGCGCGCACGAAGACGTCGCCGAACTCCGCTTCGCGCAGCGCGTCGCCGTTCTCGCCGGCGAAGTTCTCCGAGAACGAGTACAGCCCGCGCGGCAGCTTGCCGTCCTTGGGCGCGCGAAAGCTCGCGATCAGCCGCCACGACTTCGTCTCGGCGAGCCAGAACCAGCCGGTGTAGATCGTCGCGCTGCCGTCGACGCGCGCGTGCAGCAGGAAGCGGAAGGTCTCGCCCAGGCGCCACGGGTGCTGCCAGTGGCTGCGGCCGCCGGTGCCCTCGTTGCCGAAGTCGCCGGCGTGCACGCCGGCGCCCTTGGCGACCAGCTGCACGCGGTCGGCGGCGGCGACCTTCTTGCGGTCGATCGCTTCGTCGCCGCTGTCCCACACGCTGAAGATCACGCGCCGTTCGGTCGGCGAGTTGACCTGCATGCCGAAGTAGCCGCGGTGCCACCCGGTCGCCATGTAGTACGACCACAGCGGGTCGGTGCGCGGCGTCACGGTGACGTGGAACCACGCGACGTCGGCGCGCAGCGACTGCGGCACGACGTAGCCGAGGTGGATCGACGCGGCGTTGCGGCGTTCGGCGACGTTGGCGTGCAGTCCGGCGGCCGCGGGGCCGCGCAGGTCGAGCCGCGCGAGGGCCAGCAGCGGCGCGTCGCCGTCGGCGCGCAGCGCGATGCGATGCGGCCCGGCGGCGACGGTCGCGGCGCCGAGCGCGACGTCGCGCTGGCCGGCGCTGGCGCCGATCGATGTCCAGTTCGTCGGCGCGCCCAGCGGCGCGTCGACCGCTTCGACGTGCCACTGCAGCTGCGCTGCCGGCGCGTCGGCGAGCCGCGCGAGCGCGAGGCGCAGTTCGCCCGGTGTCGCGACGTCGACGAACCAACGCAGCTCGCCGTGCGCGCGGGCCACGCTGCCGTCGTCGTTGCGGCGCATGCGCGCTGGGTCGGGATGCGCGTACGCGGTGAACGCCGGGATGATGACGTGCGGCGCGGTGGCGGACGGCGTTTGCGGCGCTGCGGCGGGCGCGAACGCTGCGGTGGCGGCAACGGCGCGGACGACGGCGGCGAGGACGGCGACAGCGTGGACGAGCGCGGCGCGAAGCGTCGGCAGGAGGCGCATCGCCGCAGGCGACGCGATGGCGGCGAGCAGCGCAAGCCCGCAGCCCGCAGCGCTCGCGCGTTCTGCCTCGACCCTTGCCGCGCCGGAGCGCGTCGCTACCATCCTCGGCTCCCCAG
>Ga0194121_10000737_pt1 | contig 57007 bp, 39 predicted proteins | sample TA2MahCa50mmetaG_FD_148609 | JGI IMG/M metagenome (GOLD analysis project Ga0194121, IMG submission 148609) | Freshwater microbial communities from Lake Tanganyika, Tanzania - TA2015020 Mahale Deep Cast 50m | ecosystem: Environmental > Aquatic > Freshwater > Lake | place: Tanzania: Lake...
GCAGTCCGAGTTCCCGAGCCCGCGCTAATTCTTCACCCGCGTCAGTTTCATTGACGCGGCGTCGAACCACACCTCGCCTTTGTTGGCGCGAAGCTCGGCGACGAGGACGACTTCAGTGAGTTCGCCAACCTCGAACTCGTGTTCCAGCGTCGTCCACGCGGCGCTGCCGAAGAGTTTGTTCACGCGCTGTCCCCCGGAGATTCGCAAGCCTGCGCCGGTGCCGGGGTCGCCCGTGTGGGGTTCGATGCCCGCGGCCTTCGCATCGGCGGTGAAACGATACTTGCCCGGACCGAGCAGCACGGGCGCACGCCACGAGGCGACGGTGGGCGAGCCCTTCGAAGTGATGTGCAGCGTCGCGCGGCCATCCACCCTGGGCTGCTCGTGCGCGGGGTCGCCGGAATCCTGCCGCGCCTCCCATCTTGGAATCTTCGCGGTGTTGTCGGCGGCAAACTTCATCGGATCGGGCGGCGGCGAGCCAAGTTGCTGGCCGATGGCACGATGCCGGGCGACGATGCGGTCGCGCAATGCGGCGACCTGCCCTGCGTGGTCTTGCGCGGCGCGCGGGTTGATGGCGGCGAGCGCGGGCCGGATGATCGCGTTGAGGTCGTTCACGCGCGCGATGACTTCCTCGAGATTGAAGGCGTTGGTGTAAGCGGCGCGGGCCTGCTGTTCGTAGAGTTCGCGGCCCTGCGGCGTGGCCATGAAGCCGGACGCGAGCAGGCCGTTGAGCCCGGCGGGCCGGAGCGCGTGATGGCCGCCGCCGAACATCTGATCCATGCCGTGCGGGAGGAAAACGAATTTGCCGGACTTGGGGTCGTGATACATCCGGTAGTTGTTCCGGTTGTGAACGTAGCCGTCCCAATGGCTCGTCATGACTTCCATCGCGAGGAACGAGGCGAACCGCGGCGTGTCGAGCAGTTCGGAGAGCCGCAGCCAGCGTTTTTGCGGGTCAGGCTCGCGCGCGGCGTCCACAAGCGCCTTGAGGTCGCGCTGCTCGTTGGGGTCCTCGCCGAGGAGCTTCTGCTTCTTGGCGTCGATGTCCTGGCAGAAGCCGCCGTCGTAGAGGTTGCCGGAAACATCCTCGAAGTAGCGGTGGAGGAAGTCCTTCGCGAATCCCTCGATGGCGACGTAGAAGCCGAGGTCGCGGCCGTTGAACTCAACGCGGGCATACGTGGCGAGCGGCGCGGGCACGCCGGCCTTGTCGAACATCCAGCCGCAGACGTTCTCCGTGATGAAGCTCGGGTCCTGCACGGAGTTGTTGAGGTGCAGCTTCCGCACGCCCATGAGTTTTTGCGTGTCGATGAACTTCCCGAAGCTGAGCGTCAGCGCGGGCTTGTCATCCACTCCGCGGAAACTCCCCGCGCCGCCCTTGAGGTGGATGCCCGCGTCCTTGGCGAAGAAATGATCGTTCACCGTGACGTCGCACTTCACGTAGGCGCGGTTGTTCTTGCGGAGTTTGGCCAGTTCCTCCGGCGCAAGCTTGATCACGAACTTGTGCGCATCGGTCGAGGCGAAGAACGAGTCGCGCCCCGTCGGGCCGCGCGGCACCGCCGCGTGGAGCGATGCGACCCCAAGCAGGAGCGAGGCGACCAAGCCGAAGCGCAACCGGCGCGATGGGAAATCGGTGTTCAAGCGGACGTGACCCGAGATTGCCACGGGTGGGCGAATGTTCAAGCGCGGTCGCGCCGGGGCCAATCGCCGCGCATTCGCCTTGAGCGGCGCGGGAAAACCTGACAGCCCTCCACGCGTCACGCTTGCGCCGGGGTCGCCGTAGTCGGGCGGCGGCTCACTTCGCCTCCGGCAGCAGCAGCTCCATGTAAATCACGTCGAGCCAGCGGCCGAACTTGAAGCCCACCTGCCGCAGCCGCGCCACTTCCACGAAGCCGAACTTCGCGTGCAACCGCACGCTCACGTCGTTGTCCGCGTCGATCCCGGCGATGATCGCGCGAAACCCGCGCGCGTTCGCCGCCCCGATCAACGGCGGCAGCAGCATCCGGCCGATGCCGAGCCCGCGTTTGTCCGCCGCGACGTAAACCGAGTTCTCCGTCGTGAAGCGGTAGCCGGCGCGGTCGCGGAAACGGTTCAGCGCGCTCCATCCCACAATACGACTCTCGGCATCAGTGGCGACGAACACCGGATAATCCGTCGCCGCGTGGTCGTCGAACCACGCCTCGCGCTGCGCCAGCGTGGAGATGTCGTAATCGTAAGTCGCCGTCGTGTGCAGGACGGCGTCGTTGTAGATTTCGAGAATGCCCGCACAGTCTTCACGCACGGCCGGGCGGACGGTGAACATGGGCGCGGATTGTGCAGGGGAGCCTCGCGGCGCGCAAGCCACGTGCCGGGTGATGCCTTGGATTGAGAGGGGAAGCGAAGCACCGTCGCCGCCGCGCTACTTCGAGGGCGTCGCGCCCGGGGTTTCGGCCCAGATGCCGAGCTTCGCCGTGCGCGCGTCCATCTCGGCCTTTTCGATAAGGCGGCGGATGTCGAACGGCAGCACGTGCGCCACACGTTCGTTGAGCCGTGCCATGCCGGCGGCGACCATGGCGAGGTTCACGTTGTTCGTGCCGATGTAGGCGATGCCATCGCTCCCCTGCACGCCCTCGGAGTGGAGCACGGCGATGCGCACGGAGTTGGAGACGACGAGCGAGGCGAGGAACTCCCGGCTCAGGTCGCCCGCGGTGCGCTCCATGCCGGGCGTGCGTTGCACGGGCATTTCCGGAGCGATGATGCCGCTGAGCCGCCAGTTGAACACGCCCGTGGCATCCGTGAGCTGGAAGGCATCGCCCGTGTAAACGCGCGTCACGCGGCCGCTGACTTCGCCGATGATTTTCTTCTGCTCCTGCTCGGCGGTGAGGACTTCCTTCACCTTCGCCTCCCCTTCCTTGTAGAGCTTCGCGGCGGGCTTGAGCGCCTCGGGATGAAGCCAGAGCCAGTAGCCGAACGCGCCGATGGCGATCAGCAGCACGACTTGGAGGATGCGTCGGATGATCTTGAACATGGTCGGTCAGCGTTTCGGCGCGAGCCGGCGAAGCCAGCCGAAGAGCCCGCCATCCGCGCCGGCGGGAGGCGCCTCCCCGGAGGAACTTCGCCGCGAACCCGCCGCAGGCTTTGCACCGGTCGAAATCGCGGATGAGGGCAGGGTCGGCGGCCGGAACGCCTCGGCCGCAAACTCATCGCCGGCTGAAGGTTCGGCCTCTTCCTGATACAGCTTGATGAGCGGATTGCGCTTGAGCGGCGGCGGCGACGCGGCGGGCGGGACGGGAATCGGCTCACGCATCGGCGTCTCTTTCTTTTCGCGCATCGTGAGCTGCCACATGACCTCGGAATTCGTGTGGGGCGGCGGTGCGACGCCGTGCCGGCGAAGGACCTCGTGGGCGAGCAGCGCGTTCTGCGCGTTGTCAAAGCGCCAGACTTCCTTGGCGAAGATGCGCTCGAGGCGCGAACCGCGCTTCGCGTGGCGCATGCCGATGTTGTAAGCCGTCGGCCAGTCGGGGTGGTTGACGGCCTCGACCAGGCAGAAGAACACCGCGAGCCGCCGATGCTTGCGCTTGATGAGCCAGTAAACAAGGCGCAGCGACTTGTGCTCCTCGACCATGAACGAGCCGCACGTGAGCGTGGCATCGAGCGGCGCCACGACCATCGCGCCGACCGCGGGCGCCCACACGATGCCGGTGCCGATGGCGAGGATGAGCGACAAGCCCATGTAGTAGGCGGCCGTGGTGTCGGCCGCGCCGCTGCCGGGGCCTTCTTGCGATCCCCGCCACATCACGAAAACAAGTGCTCCCGTGAAGAGAATGCGCAGGATTGTCAGCATGCATGGCCGCCCGTTCCTCTATGGAACCAGCAGCGGCACAAGCTAACCATCAATCGACCACGCGGGCAATCCCCCGCGGCGGGGGGCGCGGCCCACGCGGACGGGTTGCTGAGGCTCACGAAGCAGTTGGACTTCTCCGTTTCCTCCGGTAGCTTTGGCCCAGCACCGGGACGCGCGAACGCGAATCGAACCCAAACCTCCATCCTCCATTTCATGAAGACTCCACTGCTCGCACTGACCCTAGGCCTCGCCCTGGCGCCGCGCACGTTCGCGGCGGACGCCAAACCAGAAGCGGGCACTTACCTCACAATCGAGCAAGCCCGCGCGGCCGGGCCTGACATTGACCTGCAGGGTGAATACGCCGACGCCAAGCTTGGCGCGCAGGTCATCGCGATGGGCAACGCCACATTTCGCGTCGTGTTCCATCAAGGCGGGTTGCCGGGCGCGGGTTGGGACAAGTCCGCGAAGGTCGAGGCCGAGTCCAAGCGTGACGGCGACAACGTGACCTTCACACTACCCGCGGGCGGGAAGGCGACACTCACCAAGGATTCGCTGACGGGCATGAACGACCAGAAGCCGTTCACACTGAAGAAGGTCAGCCGCGCGAGCCCGACCCTCGGCGCGAAGCCGCCCGCGGGAGCGGTCGTGCTTTTTGACGGCACGAGCTTCGACGCGTTTGCCGGCGGGCATGAGGACGATTTGAAGCGCCGGCTGCTCGCGCCGGGCACGAAGACGAAGCGCGATGACTTCCAAAACTTCACGCTGCATTGCGAGTTCCTGCTGCCGTTCAAGCCGCTTGGGCGCGGACAGGGCCGCGCGAACAGTGGCGTCTATATGCAGGATCGTTACGAAGTGCAGGTGCTCGACAGCTTCGGGCTCAAGGGTCAGAACAACGAGTGCGGCGGGCTCTATTCAAAGACGGCGCCAAGCGTGAACATGTGCTTCCCGCCACTCGTGTGGCAGACCTACGACATCGAGTTTGCGGCCGCGAAGTTCGACGCCGAAGGGAAGAAGACCAGCAACGCCGTCATCACCGTCCGGCACAACGGCGTCGTCATCCACGACAAGCAGGAGATCAACGGCCCCACGGGCGGCGGCAAACCCGAGTCACCGCAAGGCGGCCCCATCCAACTGCAGGGCCACGGGAACCCCGTCTTCTACCGAAACGTGTGGGTGGTGGTGAAGTAGGTGGGAACCGCAAGGGACGGGCAACCGCGGGATCGGACTTGGCGGGTCGTGCGCGAAGATCAGCACGCCCGTCGCGCGGGTTTTCACGCACCACGCACCACGCTGCCATCGGCTTACAACCCCGATAGTTCTGCGTCCTCAGTGTTCCACCGGAGGCATTTTGGGATGGACTTCGCCTTGGGTTGACCTTGAACTTGGCGCTTCCTGAACGCGGGAAGCCGACCGGTGTCGAACCCGTCCAGATGAGCAAGAACCACAAATCCAAGCCCGCCCAATCCAACGGCACCGGTTCGAACTCGCCCAAGGCGTCCACCACGCAGGCCTCCGGGTCCGTGAACAAGCCCGAGGAGCTTGTCGCCGCGATCAACAAGGCCGCCACAGCCCCGTCTAACACAGCCGCGGCGACCGCTCCACCCGCAGCGCTGTTCCGGCGCGTGGACTGGATCACGGCGCTGGCCACGGCGTTGTTCGTCTTCATCGGCTACCTGCTCACGCTCGCGCCGGACTTGACGCTGGAAGACTCGGGCGAGCTCGCCGTCGCCTCACAATACGCAGGCGTGCCGCACCCGCCGGGTTACCCCGTGTGGACGCTTTACACCTGGCTCTTCACGGTGCTGGTGCCGTATTCGAACATGGCCTGGCGCGTGGCTCTGGCATCCGCGGTGGCGGGAGCGGCGACATGCGGCTTGCTCGCGCTCATCACATCGCGCGGCACGAGCATGATTCTGGAGGGGATCGACCAGTTCAAAGCCATGGACCGCAAGCTCGAGTCGGCGCTGTGCATCGTCGCGGGCTGGCTGGCGGGGATGCTCTTCGGTTTCAACGGCTTCATGTGGAGCCAGGCGGTGATCGTGGAGGTTTACACACTCAGCACGCTCTCGTTGATGGGCACCATCGTGTGCCTGATGCGCTGGAACCACGCGCCGGAGCAGCGGCGCTATTTGTATTGGGCGTTCTTTCTCTTCGGCGTGTGCTTCACGAATCACCAGACGCTCATCGTGGCCGCGCCCGGCATCGAAGTGGCCATCCTCCTGCGCAACCGCAAGCTCGGGCGCGACCTGTTTTGGCTGAACAGCCTGTTCTTCCTCGGCGGCTTGTTCCTCAAGGGTTTTGTCTCTCCGGGATTCATCGGCAACCCGGCCGTGTTCAGCATGTTCCTCATCGTCGGCATCGCGTCGATCCTCGTCGTGTTGTGGTTCGGCATCGAAGGCGGCACGGAAGGAAAGCTCGCGGCCTCGGCCGTCTACGCGCTGATCGCGCTCTTCATCTGGGTGGCGTGGTCCAACGCTGTCGGCTCCGAGCAACTCGCTCGGAACGAAGGCTCCCAGGAGCGCATGAACGCCGCGGCAAGCGCGCAGTCGCTCGCGCTGAAGTTCATGACGTTCTACCAGTTCATTGCGCTGGCCGTCGTGACCTTCGTCATGATGTCCGCGAAGGGTGCGGAAACGGTCCGCGCATGGCTGATGAAGTCCATGCGGCCCGCGCTGATGATCCTGGTGGTCTTCACCTTCCTCGGCTCGTCGTTCTACTTCTACATGCCCATGGCCGGCATGAGCAACCCGCCGCTCAACTGGGGCTACCCGCGCACCATCGAGGGCTTCATCCACGCCCTGACCCGCGGCCAATACGAGAAGACCAACCCGACCACGGAGGTCAAGCGCTACCTCGAGCAGGTCACCATGCTCAAGGAAGGCGCGATGGAGGAATTCACGCCCGTGCTCTGCCTCGTGGCGCTCATCCCGCTCTTCTTCCTCGCGCGCATGAAGCAGCGCGAGCGCGCGTGGGTGATCGGCCTCGGCTTCATCGGCGCCTGCCTCGCATTCATCCTGATGTTCCTGCTCAATCCCGGGCCCGACCGGCAGAGCCGCGAGCTGACAAAGGTCTTCTTCACCGCGTCGCACCTCATGCTCGGCGCGTTCATCGGCTACGGCTTCGCGCTGCTCGTCGCGTGGCTCGCGAGCGACTATCAGAACCGGCGGCGCAGCTTCCTCATCGTCGTGTCCGTGATGGCGGGGCTCGGCTTGTATCAAGGCATCGTCGTGTTCGGCGACACCGGCTTGGTCCGGTCCCTCCCCCGCAACGAACTGGAGGCCGTGTGGGACTTGGTGACGTCGCTGCCGGCGGAAGAGAGCGCGTTCCCGCAGGACAAGCTCGCGGCGTCCCTCGGCATCGCGTGGATGGGGTTGCTGCTGCTCGCGGGACTGGCGTTCCGGCGGCGCGCGCCGGTGGCGGTGCTGCTCGCGGTGTTCGCATTGATGCCCGCGCAGACCATCATCGCGCACTGGGCGAAGAACGAGCAGCGCGGCCACCTGTTCGGCTACTGGTTCGGCCACGACATGTTCACGCCACCGTTCCTGAGCCACAAGCAACCCGGCAAACCGCTCACCTACGACCCCGTCGAGCGCGAGGAACGGCTGAAGGCAGGCGACAAGTCGGTCTATCCCGAAATGACCCGCGACACCGTGCTCTTCGGCGGCACGGACCCGGGCCGCTTCTGCCCGACCTACATGATCTTCTCCGAGAGCTTCACCCCCGCGAAGCACAAGCCGCGCGACCCCGCGTTTGACCGGCGCGACGTCTATATCATCACTCAAAACGCGCTCGCCGACGGCACGTATCTCCAATACATCCGCGCCCACTTCAACCGCAGCGCGCAGACCGACCCGCCCTTCTTGCAGGGCGCGATCGATCACTTCGCCCAAAGCATTCAGAACCGCGCGATGGGCAAGGACAACCTCAACCTCAAGAACAACAACCTCCCGCACCTGACCAATCGCATCGAACGCGCCGTCTCAGTCACCACCGGCTTGCTCAAGCCCATCGTTCGGCCGGTGGACAGTTTCTTCACGGGCATCGGCGACCGCATCGAGAAGGACCGCCGCATCGGCAACTCATGGTTCAAGGAAAGCGACTTCCCCGGCATGCCCGCGCTCGCCACGCGGCTCACCTCGGCGCAGCAGGACGACGGCGTCTCCCGGTTCCTCTTCGATCACCTCACACCCGACACCCAGGCCGCGCTGAAGTCCGCGCCGGCCGAGTCGCGCACCCGCCGCCTGCTCGCGCGCGACCTGAACGCCCTCATGGAAAAGGAATACCAGGCCGTGCGGCGCGCCCGCGAAATCATGCCCGACCTCGCGGACGCCGAGCGCGACCTCAAGGACATCAAGGCACTCATCGCGGGCACATCCGTCACACCGAACCCCGAGCTCGACGCGGAACTGCGATCACGCAACTACTGGCTCAAGGACCCCGCCGCGAAGGAAAAGCTGCTCAAGGGATTGCTCGAGCGAATCCAAACCGGGCGCGACAAACTCGCGGAAGAGTTGAAGGCCCTGACGAAAGTCCCCGTGCTCTACGAGGCGGGCCGCTTCGCGGGCGTCACGCTCAGCCCGCGGCTGCAGCGCTTCATCAAGGAAAAACCCTCCGGCTACACCCGCATCCGGCTCAACCGCCAGTTGATCGAGGCGGCCTACCCGAAACAAATCGCCATCAGCGAGGGCGGCGTTTATCCCGACCTCGAAATCAAGACGCCCTCCATCCCCGACTCGCAGAAGGCGTTCAACGATTACGTCGAGGACGCAACACGACGCGCGAAGCACGACAAGGACTTCCCGAACGAGCCGCGCCAGGTGAAGCCCGGCGAGGACATCCGCTGGGAAGGCAACCGGCTTTCCGTCCAGGGCCAGGTCGCTGTCATGTCCATCAACGGCCTGCTCACGAAGATGATCTTCGACGCAAACCCCGACCACGACTTCTACGTGGAGGAAAGTTTCCCGCTCGACTGGATGTATCCCTACCTCACGCCCAGCGGCATCATCATGAAGATCAACCGCCAGCCGCTGGCCGAGCTGACGGACGAGATCCTCCAGCGCGACCACGAGTTCTGGAGCCAGTATTCGCGGCGGTTCATCGGCAACTGGATCACCTACGACACGCCCGTTTCCACGCTCTGCGCCTTCGCCGAGAAAGTCTACAAGCGGCGCGAAATGGACTCCAAGGTTCTCGAGGGCGACATCCTCAACCTGCCGTCGCTCGCCGCGAAACTCCACGCGCCCGCCAACCCGTTCGCCACGTTCCTGAGCGGGCAGTTGTCCGAACAGACGCGCCAGTTGCTCAGGGGCGCCACCAACGCGGAGTCCTCAAACCCGATGCTCCGGAAGCTGCTCGCCGCGGACCTCGACCGCATCATCCGCACCCAGCCCCTTTACGAGCCGCAGCGGTTCGCCGGCACCGTGGTGCATCCCGAAGTGCTGCGGATGGTTTCCGAATCCCCGCACGGCAAGGCATTCATCCGGCTCAACCGCCGGCTGCTCGACGACGCATTCCCGACGGAACTCTCGCGCGGATTCGAAGGCGATCCGAAATTCTCGCGTGACGACGACGGGCAGAAGGCCTTCAGCAAGCTGCGCAGCGCGATCGCCGGCGTCTACTACTGGCGCATCAACCACCACGCGGGCAACCCGGCGCTTCAGGAGAAGATGATCCGCGAAGCCGAGTTCGCCTTCAAACAGGCTTACGCGTTCTGCCCGTTCAGCCCGGAGGCGCTCTTCCGCTACACGAACCTGCTCATCAGCAAGGCCAACATGGAGGCCGGCCGCGGCAACGCCCCGGGCTGCCTCAACCTCGTGGACGACGCCATCCGTCTCGCGCAGACATTCATCCGGCTCGACCCGGCGAATCAAAGCGCGCGCGACCTCGAGAGAAACCTCCGCGAGATGCGCAAACAGTTCGACGCCGGAATCACCGCGCAGAACAGGGCGCGCTCGCAAGTCTCGCAACTCGCGGCGCAACAGCAGGCCAACCCCACGAACTTCCAGGCCGCGCTCCAACTCGTGCAACTCTACGCCGGCATGGGTGACACCAACCGCGCCTATTCCGTCATGGACCCGTTCCTCATCAGCCCCGGGTCCGATGTCTCGACACTGCTCACGCTGAGCGATCTCTACGGGCGGATGGGCAACACGGCGCGGCGTTCGCAAGCCGCGCTGAAGGCCGTGCAGGTGGGCGAACACATCCTCACCACGCCGAACCCCGACCCCGCCTCGCTGATGTTGCTCGCCCAAGCCTACAACATGGCGTTCGACATGCGGAACTCGAACAGCATCCTGAAACTCGAACAGGTGATGCTGCGCTTCAATCGCGCCGCGCCGGACAATCCCGAGGGACTCTACGATCTCGCAGCCATCCAGGCGGCGCTCTCGAAGCACGACGAAGCCGTCGCCACGCTCACGCATGCCATCCGGTTGAGCGACGCGCGCCTGCTGACCAGGGCGACAAACGTCAACGACCTGCGCCGGCTCGCGGGCACTGATGCCCGGTTCGGCCCGCTGGCGACGAATGCCGCATTCCGCCAGGCGCTCGCGCCGAAGTGACCGGAGGCCGGCGTTCTTCCCGGAAGCCGCGGCGCCCTGGCTACTCCCTGCCCGCCGCCGCGATGAAGGGCTTGAGTTCCTCCATCAACTTCGCGAAGCCGTCGAGCGTGAGCTGCTGCGCGCCGTCGCTCCACGCCTCCGCCGGGTTCGGATGCACCTCGATGAGCAGCGCGTCCGCGCCCATCGCGACCGCGCCCTTGCACAGCGAGCCGACGAGGTCCGAGCGGCCCGTGCCCTGGCTCGGGTCCACCACCACCGGGCAGTGCGACTCGCGCTTGATGATCGGCACGGCGGAGAGGTCGAGCGTGTTGCGCGTGTAGTTCTCGAACGTGCGGATGCCGCGCTCGCAGAAGAGCAGGTTCGGGTTTTCGTTCGAGAGCACATACTCGCCGGCAAGCAGCCATTCCTCGATGCGCATCGCGAGCCCGCGCTTGAGCAGCACCGGCCGCCCCGTGCGCGCGGCGGCGATGAGCAACTGGAAGTTCTGCGCGTTGCGCGCGCCGATCTGAAGCACGTCCGAGTATTCGGCCACGAGTTCCGCGTGTTCCTCGGACAGCAGTTCCGTGATCACCGGCAGTCCCGTCTCGCGGCGCGCCTTGGCGAGCAGCTTGAGACCCTTCAAGCCCAATCCCTGGAATTCGTAGGGCGACGTGCGCGGCTTGAACGCGCCGCCGCGCAGGAGGGTTGCGCCCGCCTGTTTCACGGCGTGCGCGGTGGCGAGCAGTTGCTTCTCGCTTTCGACGGAGCACGGGCCGGCCATCACCTGCAACTTGCGCCCGCCGATGACCACGCCGCGGCCGACCGTGACCGTGGAGTTGGCCGGGTGCGCCTCGCGGCTGACGAGCTTGAAGCGCTTCTGAATCGGCGTGACGCTCTCGACCTGCGGCCACGCGGTGAGCGTCTCGAGGTTGTGGTGCGTGCGCTCATCGCCGATTGCGCCGATCACGGTGCGCTCGACGCCGCGCATCACGTGCGGCCGGTAGCCGAGCTTGCGGATTTCGGACAGGACGGCGGACTCCTCCTTGCGGGAGATCCGGGGCTTGAGGACGATGATCATGGTGGCTTTCTCTTGGTTCGGAATCGGGACGCCGGGATTCGACAAAAAAGCCGCAGGCAATCACCTGCGGCATCGGGATGTTCTGGGTTTAACTCAGCGCAGCCGGGGACGCAGCGGGACGGGACGGAAGCAAAACCCGCCCGACCCTGCGCGCCAAAATCCAAACCGGGAACCGCTGTTCACGGGGCGGACGTTTGCAGAGAGCCGCCGCCCCGTCAATGCCACAGATGCCCGCGTCTTCTCCGCGACCGCTTGACCCGCGCCGCCGGGCCACTACACTCGCGCATCGAGATGACACGCGTGCAGGACATCATCGCTTTGTTGGGCACGGCCGTTGGGCTGACCGCGACCGCCGCAGCCGCGCCGCCCGTCGAGGTCAACCGCATCATCGCAAAGGTGAATGACTCGGTGATCACGGAGAAGGACGTGCGCGGCTTCGTGGAGCCAACCCTGCGAGTCATCCAACGCCAGTTCGCGAACCAGCCGGGCGTGTTCGCGCAACGGGCCTCGGAGCTGTGGCGCGCCGGAATCGACGAACTCATCAACCGGCAGCTCGTTCTCGACGACTTCAAGAAGTCCGGCCTGGTGCTGCCGGAGGCTGTCATCGATGACTTCATCGCCTCGCGCATCAAGGAGCAATACACGGATCGTGCGACGCTCACCAAGACCCTCCAGGCCGACGGCACCACCTACGAGAGCTTCCGCCAGAACCTGAAGGAGAGCTTCATCGTGGAGCAGATGTATCTCCGCAACATCTCCTCGGCCATCATCATTTCACCGTTCAAGGTCGAGACCTACTACCGCGAGCACACGAATGATTTCAAACTGCCCGACCAGGTGCACATTCGCGTCATCGCGCTCAACAAGGCCGGCCCGGCGGACACGGCGCGCCCGCGCCTTGCTCGCGAACTGCACGGCAAGCTCAAGGAAAACCAGCCGTTCGCGGACCTCGCGAAAGTCTACTCCGACGGCTCGCAACGGGACGCGGGCGGCGACTGGGGCTGGGTGGAGTTGTCCGTGCTGCGCAAGGAACTCGCCGACGCGGCGCGCGGTCTCAAGCCGGGCCAGCACAGCGACGTGATCGAGACGGCGGATGCCTGCTACTTGCTGAAACTCGAAGCCGTCCGGACGTCGCACATCAAGCCGCTTGCCGAAGTGCGTGCCGAGATCGAGAGGGTGCTGGCGGATCAGGAGCGGGCGCGCCTTCAAAGGCGCTACATCGAGCGGTTGCGCAAGACGGCTTTCCTGCGCTACTTCCCGGATTAGGCGGGCGGCGCGGGAGGCGGCGCGGCGGCGGGCTTCGGCGGGGAGAGCTTCAACACCGACTCGCGCATTTCCTTGCCGGGCTTGAATTTCACCACCGCGCGCGACGGAATGGGCACGTCACGCTCCGGCGAATTCGGATTCCGCCCGATGCGCGCCTTGCGCACCTTCACCTCAAACACGCCGAAGTTGCGCAGTTCCACCGTGTCGCCCTTCGCGACGGCTTCCGAGATGTGGTCAAGCGTCTTCTGCACCACGTCGAGCACGTGCTGCTGAATCAGCCCGGTTTCTTCGCTGATGCGAACGACGATGTCTCGCTTGGTCATAATGGGCCGAACAAGTTGCGCTCTCGCTGTAGTGTCTCGCGGCTTGAAGGTGTTGTAACTTCCGGCCCTCCAACGGTCAAGCACGGGGTTTCCCGCGCAAATCCACAAGTCGCAGCCCGCTTCCGCCGGAAACCACCTCGATGCCGCGTCCCAACGCCGTCGTCCTCCGGGTAACCCCTGCCGTCCGCGGTTCTCCAACCAACTCCGCGGTCAGGCCTGCGCCTTCTTCCTGGCCTTGCCCTTCGCCTTGCCGGATTCGGGCGCGGGGCTGTCGAGCCTGGCGGGGCGGGCGTCGCGATAGCGGTCGAGCGCGGATTGCAACAACTTCACCGCGGCTGCAGCGTCGCCGTCGAGTCTGCCCGTCTTTGCGTCGATCGGATTCTTCTCCGCGGCGTCCTTCTCGATGTCGAAGAATTCGCCAGTGCGATACAACTTGAAGCGGTGGTTGAACGCGAATTCCTTGACCGCAAGTTCCGCGCCCTGTCGTGGCGAATACCACGAGTAAATCCACTCGCGCCGCGTGGACTTCTCGCCGCGCAACTGCGGAAGAAAACTGCGCCCGTCGATCTGGAGTGCCGCCGGCACCTCGGCTCCCGCCGCGGCGCAAATCGTCGGCAGGATGTCCGTGCTGTCCACGAGTTCGCGGCTGACCGTGCCGGGCGCGATCCGGGCAGGCCAGCTCGCGATGAGCGGCACGTGCATGCCGGCGGCCGTGGTCGTTCCCTTGCCTCCGATCACGACGCGGTCGGCCATGTTGGAAGGCGTGCCGCGCCCGGTGCCGTTGTCCCCGAGGAAAAGAATGAGCGTGTTCTCCCGCAACCCGAGCGCGTCGAGCTTGGCGACGAGCTTCCCGACAAGCTTGTCCATGTAGGTAACCATGTCGCCGAAGTGCTCGGGCTTGCGGTTCACCGCCTCGCCGACGGCCTTCGGATCCCACGCGTTGCTGTCGGGAGTGGCCTGGTAGGGGCTGTGCGTGAGCATCATCGGGTAGTAGAGGAAGAACGGCTCGCCCTTCTTGCGGGTGATGAAGTCCAGCGCGTAGTCGTTCACGAGGTCGGGGCCGTATTCGCCGTTGCTGTAGTCCTTCTCGAGGCCGTTGATTTCGAGTCCGGGATTCGCGTAGCGCGGCGGCCGGCGCGTGTGCTGCCAGAGGCAGGCTTCGTCGAAGCCAAACTTGCGCGGCAACGCGGCGTCCTGCCCCAGTTGCCACTTGCCCGCGATGCACGTCGCATAGCCCGCCTGCTTGAGGATGTTGCCCAATGTGACCACCTGCGGGTCGAGGTGGCCGAAGCGCACGTAGTTGCGGACGTTGTAAATGCCGGACATGAGTTGCACGCGCGTGGGCGTGCAGAGCGGTTGCACGAAGCAGTGCGTGAACCGCGCGCCCTTCGCGGCGAGTCCATCGAGCACGGGCGTCTTGTAGGAAGTCCCGCCATTCGCGCCGATCGTTTCGTAGCCAAGGTCGTCCGCGAGGATGACGATCAAGTTGGGACGCGTCGCCGCGGGGCCGGTGCACGCCAGGCCCAGCAGCAGGGCGGCTACGGCAGTGCGGAGGAAACAAATGCGATGGAAGGTTGCGATGAAGTTCATGGAGGCGATTACTCCACGTGGACGCACCGAGGGCTTCGATTGTTACGGAGCGTCACCCGTCGAGGCCAGTCTTGCGCGTGGCTGGCAAAGGTGCCGAGCGCGAACACGCCCAAGACGAGCGCGAGGGACGGAGCGAGGGAGGAGTCCATGTTTCTGGGTGCAGCCAGCACGGGAACACCGTTGATCGCGCCTGGTTGCCCGGCTTGGCTTACTGCGGCGCCCCGGGTTTCGGCGCATCGCCCGAAGTGACTTTTCCCCTTGGCAGGTTCGCCTTCACTTCACCGTTGAATAGCGCGGCGCAGACTTCATCTGCGCTCTGCACGCGCATGTTGAGCACTTCGGCAGCGTCAAGCGGGAGGTCGGCATGGGCGGTGTGGAACAGCCACTTCACGGCGCGCGGGAAACACGCGGCGATTTTCACCGGCCCGCCGTCGGCGAGGCGCTTGAGCGAAGCATCCTGCCGCGCGCTCATTTCGCAGAGGTCGGCCACGGCGTCGAACGCCACACCCGAGTCGGCGAGCTTGCGGAGCACGGCCGCCTTCACCTCGGGCGGCACGACCTGGGCGTATTGGCAGTGACAGTAAAGGATGCGCGGTGCGTCGGCCATGCGCGAGAAGGCTACCGGCGTTCAACGCCAATGCCAACGTCGTGTTGCGCCCGCTGACACACCGCGCGCCACCATTTGCGAGCCCAAACAAACCTGCCGATTTCCAAAAGTCGTGCGTGACCGCGTTGCGAAGCTCTGTCACTCTTCATTCAATCCAGATGCGCCACACGTCACAATCTACGCCCGCCAGTGCCTGCGCGGCGAGGTCGCGCTCGCTCGTGCGGGCGGTCAATCGCGGGCTCAAGGACGGCCCCGAAGTCGTGCTCGAGACCCGGGACATTCAATCCTTCCTTACCAACGGAGCGGCGGTGGATGGCATTGACGTGATGAGATTGCTGCGGACGCTCGCCACCCGGCAGCATTGGAACGTGTTCGTCTTCGACCACGGCGCGCTGGTGCGGATCAGCGGGCAGCCGCGTTCGGCGCGAGCCGTTGCCAAGTCTTGAACATGGGTGCGGCGGCTTTGTGGGTTTTCATCGGCGGCGGGCTTGGCAGCCTCGCGCGCTGGGGCGTGTCCGCCTGGATGGCCCGCCAGTTCGGGCTCGGTTTTCCGCTCGGCACGCTCTTCGTCAACGCGACGGGATCCTTCTTCATCGGCCTCGTGGCCGCGCTCACCGGACCCGACGGGCGCTGGCTCGCGCCCTTCTCCTCGCGGCAATTCATGGTCGCCGGACTTTGCGGCGGATACACCACGTTTTCGTCGTTCAGCCTCGAGACGCTTGACCTCGCGCAGGAAGGCCGCTGGATGACCGCCGCGCTGAACGCGACGGGTTCGTTCGTGCTCTGCATGCTCGCGGTCTGGCTCGGCCACACGATTGGCATGGCGTTGAACGCCTCGAAGGGCCGGTAACTTCGAGTCAGCCCGCGCGTCTATCGCGGCGATCTCTGCTTGCCGCCCGGGCGCATTTCCCGTTTGTGCGGCGCGCGGCGGTTGTGTGTAATCCCGATGAAGCCGGACCCAGCCGAAAGAACTCCCTCATGAATCCCCTTTCACTCTCGCGATTCGCACGCCACGCCGCGGGCATCCTCGTCACGACCTTCGCGTTCACCATCAACGCCCCTGCCGCGCCCGGCGACGCCGGCGCCCAGGCGACCGCCCGCGCCATCCTCGATGCCACGGGTGTGAAGGGCGGCTTCGTCGTGCACCTCGGCGCGCTCGATTGGAATCTTACGGCGGCGCTGCGCGCAAATTCGAGTTACCAGGTTCACGCCCTTTTCAAGGATCCCACGACCGTCGCCGCTGCGAGGCAGGGCATCCGCCAGCTTGGCGCTTACGGCGACGTCTCGGCGGACGAGTTCAGCGGCGGCTCGCTGCCTTACATCGACAACCTCGTGAACCTCCTCGTCGCGGAAGACTTGCAGGGGGTGAGCCTCGAGGAAGTCAAACGCGTGCTCGTGCCGAACGGCGTCGCTTACGTGCGGCGGGGCGGCGCGTGGCAGAAGACGGTGAAGTCGAAGAATCCCGGCCTCGACGACTGGACGCACTATTTTTACGACGCGAAGGGCAACGCCGTCTCCAAGGACACGATCGTCGCGCCACCGGAGCGCTTGCAATGGGTCGCAGGCCCGCGCTGGTCGCGACATCACGACCGCATGTCGAGCGTCAGCGCACAAGTCACGAGCGGCGGACGGATGTTCTACATCATGGACGAAGGCTCGCGAGTCTCGATCCTCCTTCCCGCGAAGTGGAATCTCATCGCCCGCGACGCCTTCAACGGGACGATGCTCTGGAAACAGCCGATTGACGAATGGAACACGCACCTCTGGCCGCTCAAGTCCGGTCCCACGCAGCTCTCGCGCCGGCTCGTCGCGGACGGCGACCGGCTCTTCGTCACGCTCGGCATCCGCGAGCCGGTGACACAGCTCGACGGTGCGACGGGCAAAATCCTCCGCACCTACGAAGGCACGAAAGGCGCCGAGGAAATGCTGCACGTCAACGGCACGCTCTTCGTCATCGTGAACACGAACCCGTGGCACCTCGACCAGTTCGCGGTGAAGCAGCAGAGCGACCAGAAGCGCGTCGAGACTGAATTCAACTGGGACGAAAAGCCGCGCGACCTTCTCGCGGTCGAGGCGGCCTCCGGCAAAATCCTCTGGAAGAAGCCCGCCGCGAAGATCGCACCGCTCACCCTCGCCGCCGACGGCAGGCGCGTCATCTTCCACGACGGCGACAAGATCATCAGCCTCGACGCCGCGAAAGGCTCCGAGCAATGGGCGAGCACGAAAGCCACGAAGCGGCAGCTTTTCGAGTTCAACTACGGCCCGCGCGTGCTGCTCACGGGCGACACGGTGCTCTACGCCGGTGGCGACGGCTCCATGAAGGGACTCGACGCCATCTCGGGCAAGGAACTCTGGACGGCGCCGCACGAGAAATCCGGCTACCGATCGCCCGAGGATCTCATCGTCGCCGGCGGACTCGTGTGGAACGCGGGCACGCTTTCCGGCGGGCAAACGGGTGAGTTCAAGGGCCGCGACCCGCGCACGGGCGAGATCAAGCGGCAGTTCGCGCCCGATGTGCCGCCCGGCACCTACTGGTTCCATCACCGCTGTTACATCGCGAAGGCCACGGAGCAATTCCTCATCCCGTCGCGCACGGGCATCGAGTATGTGGACCACGAGAAGAAGCACTGGGACCTCAACCACTGGGTTCGCGGCGCGTGCCTCTACGGCGTGCTTCCCGCCAACGGACTCACCTACGCCGGCCCGCACAACTGCGCGTGCTATCCCGAGGCGAAGCTCGACGGCATGAACGCGCTCGCGCCCGGCTCCAACTCGCCGCATCCGGCGCCAGTCTCCGACGAGCAGCGCCTCGTGAAAGGCCCGGCCTATGGCGCGACCATCGCAGGCGTGGCCGACCCGTTCGACTGGCCGACCTATCGCCACGACAACGCCCGCAGCGGCTACTCCGCGCAACCGCTCGCCGACGACCTCAAGAAGTCCTGGGAACTCCGCCTCGGTGGACCGCTCTCCGCCGTGACCATCGCGGACGGCAAGCTCTTCGTCTCGCAAGTGGACCGGCACACGCTCCACGCGCTCGACGCTGCAACGGGCGCGCCCGCGTGGACGTTCACCGCCGGCGGCCGCGTGGATTCACCGCCGACGTATTGGAAGGGCCGCGTGCTTTTCGGGTGCAAGGACGGCCGCGTGTATTGCCTGCGCGCGAGCGATGGGGCGCTCGTGTGGCGCTTCCAAGCCGCGCCGAATGAGCGGCGGCACTTCGCGTTCGACCAGCTCGAATCGGTGTGGCCCGTGCACGGCAGCGTGCTCGTCGAAAACGACGTCGTCAGCTTTGTCTCCGGCCGCAGCGTGTTTCTCGACGGCGGGCTGCGGTTCTTCCGGCTCGACGCCGCGACGGGCAAGAAACACGTCGAGCAGGTTTACAACGAGATTGATCCCGAGACCGGACGCGACTTTCAAGAGCGACACAAGACGCTGCAAATGCCCGTCGGCCTGAACGACATCCTGTCGAGCGACGGCAAGTGGACCTTCCTGCGCTCGCAGAAGATCGCCGCCGACGGCAGGCGCGTGGACATCGGCCCCATCAGCGCCAACGCGCCCGAACAAGGCGCGGCGCAACAGGGCGATGGCAAGCACATCTTCGCGCCCATGGGTTACCTCGATGACTCATGGTTCCACCGCAGCTACTGGGTTTACGGCAAGAACTTCGCCGGTGGCCACAACGGCTACTTCCAGGCCGGCAAAAACACCCCCACCGGGCGCATCCTCGTCTTCGACGACAAGAACGTCTACGCCTACGGCCGCGAATCGCAGTATCATCGCTGGACCACCACGCTGGAACACCAGCTCTTCTCCACGCCGCGCGACATCGCCGAGACCGTGAAACCGCCGCCCGTGGACCCAAACGCGACCGCGAGCGCGAAAGGCAAGAAAGGCAAGGCCACTGCCGCGGCCGCCACGACGCCGGGTGCCAGCGGCACGGTGGATTTTCAAAACCCCGCGAAGCTCGATGCAGCCGGCAAGCCGTTCACCATCGAGCTGTGGACGATGCTCGATGGCGCGGATGGCGCTCTCGTTTCGCACGGCGCGGGCTTGAACGGCTACGCACTCACCGTCACGGGCGGGAAACTCTCGTTCCACATTCGCAGCGCGCAATCGCTCGCCTCAGCCACCTCGAAGGTTGCGCTTTCCGAGGGCTGGCATCACATCGCGACCGTGCTCGGCGCGGACAAGAAGGTGAAACTCTACGTGGACGGCGCACTCGCGGCCGAAGCCGATTCGCAACTCATCGCAGTCGCTCCGAAACAGGGCCTGCGCCTCGGCGGCGACACGAGCGCCGTGACCGGCGGCGCGCTGGCAGGTTCGTTCAGCGGCATGCTCGACCAGTTCGCGATTTATCACCGCGAACTCGGCGCCCAGGAGATTTCCACGCGCGCTGCGATGGCCACGCCCGCGAAGCCCGCGGCGGGAGCCGTGCTGTTCAGCTCATTCGACAACGGCGACGCGCGCGACGAATCCGGCAACGGCTTGCACGGCGTATCGGCCGGCGTGGACAGCGGCAAAGGCAAGGTCGGCGGCGCGCTGTGGTTCCGCAAGGGCCCTGCCGCTGCCCCCGCACCGGCCGTGGCCTCGAATCCCAATCCCGGCGCACAACCCGCGAAGAAAGCCGCGGGCGGCGGCATTTTCTTCAAGCCCGAATGGGGACGCTACGTGCCCGTCGTCACGCGCGCGATGGCGATGTCCGGCAAGACCATCCTGCTCTCCGGCCCACCCGACGTGCTCGATGAGGAATACGCCTTCGAGCGCCTCTCGCAAAAGGACACGTCGATCTTCCAACAGTTGAAAGATCAGGACGACGCGCTCGAAGGCAAGAAAGGCGGCCGGCTCTGGGCGGTCTCGATGACCGACGGCTCCCAGAAGTCCGAGGTGGATTTGCAGAGCCCGCCGGTCTGGGACGGCATGGCGGTCGCCCAAGGCCGCCTCTTCATTGCGAGCATGGACGGCGTGGTCCGCTGCTTCGGAGTGCCCAAGAAATGAAAACGGAGGGAATGGAACCGAAGCAAACGAATGCAACGACGGTCTGGCCGGATTCACTTCGTTGCCTTTGTCTCCTTCTGTTCCTCCTCTGCCTCTGTCCCGCTTCCGTGGCGCACGCCTGCTCCATCCCCGTCTTCCGCTACGCGCTCGACCGCTGGCACGCGGACCCGTTTCGCCTCGAACTTCCCGCCGGGTTCAAGCCCGACGACACCCTCGCCAAGTTCTTCCGCAATCTCGGCGCCGATTCTCCGATCAACCTCGACGTGCAGAACCGCGACACCCCCGGCTCGCATCCGCGGCTGCTTTTTCCTGCGGGCCCGTCGGGTCCGGCCCCACAGCTGTGGGAAGGCAGGCTCACTCCCGACACCCTCGCATCCCTCACCGACTCGCCTGCGCGTCGCGAAATCTCGGATCGCATCCTCGCGGGCGAGTCCGCCGTGTGGGTGCTGGTGGAATCCGGCAATCAGGCGGCCGACGACGCGCTCGTTCTGCGGGTCGAGAAGCGGCTGCGCTTTCTCCAGTCCATCGCGCAGCTGCCGCGCATCGACCCAAGCGACCCAACAAGCAAGCTCGGCCCCGGCCCCGGGCTCAAGGTAAAGTTCTCGCTCTTGCGCATACCTTCCGCGAACCCGCAATCCGAGGCCCCCTTCCTCAAGATGCTCGCCGGTCCAAAACCGAATCCCGCGCTCACAGGCAGTTCGTGGCTCGCCGCCGTGTTCGGTCGGGGCCGCGTGCTCGGCGCATGGCCCGCGGCGGAACTGGGTGATGAACAAATCGAGGAGGCGTGCCTCTTCCTGCTCGGCGCGTGCTCGTGCCAGGTCAAACGCCAGAATCCCGGCTGGGACCTGCTGCTCCACGTGAATTGGGACAAGCAGCTCGCCGCCGCCGAACAACGGAAACTCGAAGCAATTCCCGCCGCTGCCGCGACTCCTCCCGTTGCCGAGCCTGCCGCCGCACCTGAAACCGTGACCATCAACGCCGAACCCGCTGCCCCGGCGACGGACCCGCGCCCGACTCCGTGGCTCGCACCAGCGGCCGCGGCGTTCGTTGTGCTCGCGCTTCTGGTCGCGTGGCGGCAACGTTCGGGCGCGCCATGAAATCCCTCGCCGCCATCCTGCTCGCGATCGCCGTCGCGCTCGGCGCGATCGCGTTGCTCAACCGCAGCGGTTCCTCCGGCTCCGGCTCCGGCCCGACCCCAACCGCGCTGATGGTCTTCTGCGCCGCGGGACTGAAGCCGCCCGTCGAGTCCGCCGCCGAGGCATACCGGCGTGAAACGGGCGTGCAGGTTCAAATGCAGTTTGGAGGCTCCGGCACGCTGCTCAGCCAGATTCGGGTTGCGAAGCTCGGCGACCTCTACCTCGCGGCCGACGACGCCGCGATCGCGGACGCCCGCAAGTTCGACACGATCCGCGAAGTCATTCCCCTCGTCCGGCAGACACCCGTGATCGCAGTCCGCGCGGGCAACCCCAAGTCCATCCGCGCGCTCGCGGACCTGTTGCGCGAGGACGTCCGCGTCGCTCTCGCGAACCCCGAGGCCGCGAGCATCGGCAAGGCAACCCGCGCGGCTGCGGGCGACATGTGGCCCGCGCTCTCCGCCCGCGCCGCCGTGATGAAGCCCACCGTGACCGAGATCGCCAACGACTTGCAGATCGGCGCCGTGGACGCCGCAATCGTGTGGGACTCGACCGTGCCACAGTTCAAAGGACTCGGGTCCGTGGCCGTTCCCGAACTGAACCAGCGCGCCGAGAACGCAAGCGCCGCACTGCTGGTTGCAAGCAAACAGTCGCAAGCCGCGCTCAAGTTCGCTCGCTACCTCGCCGCGCCGGAAAAGGGCGGCGCAATCTTCGAGAAGCACGGTTTCAAGCCGTTGCGCGGCGACAAGTGGGCCGCGAAGCCCGAGCTCATCCTTTACAGCGGCGGCGTGAACCGCCTCGCGATCGAGAATTTGCTCAAGCAGTTCGCCGAGCGCGAAGGCACCAGCATCACGACTGTGTTCAACGGCTGCGGCGTGCTTTGCGCGACCATGAAGACGATGGGCGACGCGAGCGCGCCACGATTTCCCGACGCCTACTACGCGTGCGACCTGTGCTTCGTGCCGCCGGTCGCGGCGTTTTTCCCCGAGGCCGTGATACTGACCGAGACCGACATCGGCATCGTCGTGAAGAAAGGCAACCCGCGCGACGTGAAGACCCCCGCCGACCTCGCGCAGCCCGCGCTCAAGGTCGGCCTGTGCAATGCGGACCAGTCCACGCTCGGTTACATGACGCGCGGGATGCTGAAGTCGTCCGCAATCTGGGACGCCATCCGCAAGAACGTCGTGGTCGAGGTGCCGACGGCGGACTTTCTCATCAACCAGATGCGCGCCGGCGGGCTCGACGCCGCCATCGTGTATCGGGTGAACGCGCAACCGCAGGCGGAACACCTCGAGTTCATCCCCATCCAGCACGCGGGCGCGAAAGCCGTGCAGCCGTTTGCGGTGCGCAGCGGCTCGCCGAACCGCCAACTCGCGACGCGGTTGCTGGAGTTCCTGAAGGCCAATCGCGGCGACTTCGAGGCGGCGGGCTTTCTCTGGCGCGGCAACGAAGCCCCGGTGAAAAGCAGCGGCATCGAAGTGCCGGCTTGGCTGCGCGAGACGAACAAGTAACAGCCTGCGCGCGACATGAGCCGGCGGCCCCTTTCCAGTTTCTGGCTTCTCCTCGGCCTCCTCACGGGCGGCTACCTGCTGTTCATCGTCGCGATGCTCGCTGCGACGGCGAGCTACAGCACTCCGGCGAAACTGTTCGAGGCGCTCGGCTCACGCGAGATCCGCTTCTCCATCGTCCTGAGCCTCGCAACATGCACGGCGAGTGCGCTGCTGTCACTGCTGCTCGCGGTGCCGGTCGGTTATTTGCTCTCGCGCGGCCGATTCCACGGCAAGGCGCTGCTCGATGCCGCCGTGGACATCCCCATCGTGCTGCCGCCGATGGTCGTGGGATTGTGCCTGCTCATTCTCTTCCAAACGCCGCTCGGCCGGTGGACCGACGACCACATGCTCCGCTTCACCTACACAGTTTATGGCGTGGTGCTCGCCCAGTGCGTCATCGGCGCGGCCTTCGCGATCCGCACGATGCGCGGGACGTTCGACCACTTGTCGTCGCGTCCAGAGGACGTGGCGATGACGCTCGGTTGCACGCGCGGTCAGGCCGTTTGGCTGGTCAGTCTTCCGGCGGCGAAGCGAGGAATGTTCGCCGCGGCGAGCATCGCGTGGGCGCGGAGCCTCGGCGAGTTCGGCCCGATCCTCGTCTTCGCGGGCGCGACCCGCATGAAGACGGAGGTGCTGCCGACGTCCGTGTGGCTCGAGTTGAGCGTGGGAAATCTGGAAGCCGCCGTGGCCGTGAGCCTGCTGATGGTCGCGATGGCGATGCTCGTGCTCGGCGCGGTGCGCGTCGCCGGCGAGCGCGTCTGACCGGAACATGATCCGCCTCGAAAACATCTCATGGCACGCGGGCGCGTTCCGGCTCGAACACGTGTCGTTCACCGTGCCCGCGGGAAGTTACGGCGTGCTGATGGGCCGCACCGGTTCGGGCAAGACGACGCTCGTGGAAATCATCTGCGGCCTTCGCACCGCACAGGGCGGACGAGTATTCATCGGCGACCGCGACGTGACGCAACTCGCCCCCGGCGGACGAGGGATCGGTTATGTGCCGCAGGATGGCGCGATGTTTCCGACGATGACGGTGCGCGAGCAGCTGGGTTTCGCTCTTGCCATCAGGCACAGGCCCGCCGCCGAAATCGCGGCGCGCGCGAATGAACTTTCCCAGCACCTCGGCATCGCGCACCTGCTCGACCGCAAGCCGGATGGGCTCTCGGGAGGCGAACGCCAGCGGGTCGCCCTCGGACGCGCGCTCGCTGCGAAACCCGCGGTGCTGCTGCTCGACGAACCGCTCTCCGCCCTCGACGAGGAAATGCGCGACGAGATGGGCGCCCTGCTCAAGCGCACCCAGCGCGAGTTGAAGCTCACGGCGCTTCATATCACGCACAGCAGCCGCGAAGCCGCGCAGTTGGCCGACGGGGTGCTGAAGCTTGACGGAGGAAAGGTTGTCTCGGACGGATGAAGGTTTCAGTATTCAGTGTTGAGGCGGAGATCAAAACCGCCGGGAGCATCGCCGCGACCGTCGCCGTCGGGTTCCGGGACTGACTTTCAAACAATGAATACTGCGCCAATCGCCGCCGCATGAGCCTGCCCCAACTGACCGCCGCCGAGCGTGCCACCTACGAGTGGCAGATGTGGCTGCCCGGATTCGGCGAGACGGGCCAGCGCAAATTGAAGGCGGCCTCGGTGCTCATCTCGCGCGTCGGCGGGCTCGGCGGCATCGTGGCATATCAGCTTGCGGCGGCAGGCGTGGGCAGACTCGTGCTCGCGCATGCGGGCAACCTCAAGCCGAGCGACCTCAACCGGCAGCTTCTGCAGAAACATGCGCGCATCGGACTGCCGCGCATCGAGACCCTCGCCGAGCGGTTGAAGGAACTGAACCCGCGCCTCGAGATCGTCGCAGCCGGCGAGAATGTCACGGATGCGAACGCGCGGTCGCTGGTCGCGCAAGCCGACGTGGTCGTGGACGCAGCGCCGTTGTTCGAAGAACGGTTCGCCCTGAACGCCGAAGCCTTCGCACAGGGCAAGCCCATGGTCGAATGCGCGATGTTTGCGCTGGAAGCGCAGCTCACCACGTTCATTCCCGGCCGCACCGGCTGCCTGCGCTGCCTCGTCCCCGAGAAGCCCCCGCACTGGAAGCGCGAATTCCCCGTGCTCGGCGCGGTCTCCGGCACCATCGGCTGCCTCGGCGCGGTGGAAGTGGTGAAGCTCCTCACCGGGCTCGGCAAACCGCTGGCGGGCGTCCGGCTCGTAATGGACCTCGGCGCGATGGAGTTTCGCCGGCTGAGGTTTGCAGCCCGTGCCGGCTGCCCGGTTTGCGGCGAAGCGAAGAAATCGCGCCGCATTCGCGCCCGGACTACTTCGTGAGCGTGAGCGTGACCTGGCGCACGTCCATCACGCTCGCGCCGGGAATTTCAAGGGCGCGGAGCGTGAGGACTCCCCTGCCCCTTTCGAGCTGGATCGTCCCGAGGTTCAGCGGTCGAAACTCCTTCATCTGCGATTCGCCGGGCGGACGGGCGATCGTGTCCTGGTTCGTGTAGAGCGGTGGGTTCCACACGGCCGGGACTTTTCCCGTGAGCTTGCTGCGGTTGTGGCTCAACTCGACGATCGCCCCGGCGTCGGCCGCCGTGTGGAGTATGGCCACCTCGTAGTTGCCCGCCGTGGCCACTTCGACATCCCAGGTGATCTTGTCGTCCGCGGATTTCCAGTTCACGAAATAGGAGCAATTCGGCGCGCCCGCGCTCCGCCTGATGCCGCCATGCGCGAGGCCGTCGCGCGCGGGAAGCGGCGTGATGGGAAACGTCGCGCCGCCCGCGCCAACGGGATGCGGCCGGTCGTCGGGAGGAAGTCCCCCGCCCTTCGTCTTGCCCTTCGCGTTGGGCGCAGGCGCAGTGGTGGGTCCCAGCACATCGCGGCGCCAGTCCGCAACGGCCGCGGCAAACCTCGCGGCGACCTCGGGTTTCGCCGCGGCAATGTTCGTCGTCTGGCCGGGGTCAGCCGCCATGTCGAAGAGTTCGCCAGAATTGCTGAGTCGGTATTGCTGGGATCGCGCGCTCACGTTTCCGTTCTGGTGCGAGAAGATGGTGCGGTCCGGCCACGCGCGCCGGCGCGCCCCGAGAAGCAGGTTGGCGAGGTTCATGCCGTCGAGCGGCTTGTCGCCGGCGCGGGGGATGCCTGCAAGGGCGGTGATCGTGGGCAGCAGGTCGATGGCCCCGGCGATTTCGTGCACCTTTGTGCCGGGTTGGATGCGGGCTGGAAAACGAATGAAGCAAGTCGAGCGCACGCCGCCCTCGTCCGTCGAGCCCTTGCGGCCCTTCATCCCGCCGTTCCAACGCCACGAGTTCGGACCGTTGTCGGAGAAGTAGATCACGATGGTGTTGTCCGCGAGCTTGAGTTCATCGAGTCGTTTCAGCACGCGGCCCACGTTGCGGTCGAGATTTTCGACCATCGCGAGTGCGCAGCGCGTGTGGTCGAGATCCTCGGGGTCGCCGGCCTTCGCGCGCATGCCGACCGGCGAGTCTTTGAACCGGTTCCAATCCTCTTGCGGCACGGCCCACGGCGAATGCGGTGTGTTGTAAGGCACGTAGCAGAACAACGGCCTGGCCTTGTTGCGCTCGATGAAGTCGAGCGCGCGCGAGGTCAGGTCGTCGGCAATGAACCCCTTTCCACGCACCGGTTGGCCATTGTGTTCGAGCGGCGGGTCGAAGTATTCGCCCCAATGGCCCGAGGTGAAGCCGTGGTATTCATCGAAGCCGCGGGCGTTCGGGTGATACGGCCACTGCGAGCCGTTGTGCCACTTGCCGAACGCCCCCGTTGCGTAACCCGCGGCCTTGAACGCATCCGCGATTGTTTTCTCGTCTGCGTTCAACCGCTCCAGGCCCGTCGAGACGCCACGCACGCCGCCACGCGGATGGTAGCGCCCCGTGAGAAACTCCGCGCGCGTCGGCGCGCACACCGGGCACACATAGAACCGGTCGAGCACCGCGCCGCCCCGACCGATGGAGTCGATGTTCGGCGTGCGAAGGTTCGTGTTGCCGTTCAGCGAGTAATCGCCCCAGCCGGAATCATCCGCGAGAAAGATGACGACATTGGGGCGGGGCGGCGGCTCGACCGGGGCTGCGGACACACCCGGCGCGGCGAGGCAAAGCAGCAGGAGCCATCGAAGTGCGGTCATGGTGCGGCAAGGGTTGCGGACTCAATCTTTCGCCACGGCGTCACGGTCGCGCGCGGAGATCCCGTCGAGGCGGCGTTTCATCTCGGCGAGCATCTCGGGCTTCTCGGCCGCAAGGTTCTTCGTTTCACCGGGATCGGAGGCGAGGTTGAAGAGTTCCTCGGTCGGTTGCGGCGCGGCCTTGTCCGCGTTGGCCTTCTGCTTGTTCGGACGTTGGTCCACGCCTTTGCGCACGACGAGCTTCCAGTCGCCATGCCGGACCATCTGTGCGCGGTAACCGGGCTCGGCGGAATAGAGCGTCCGCACGGGCCACGCCTTCTCCTGCTGTGCGAGCACGGGCCAGATATTCGCGCCGTCCCACTTGAGGTCGCCCTCGGGCTTCGCGCCGGCGAGGGCGCAGAGCGTGGGCATCCAATCCACTGCGTGCAGTGGCGTGTGGATGTCCGCCGGCTTGAGCTTCGCGGGCCAGTGCACGAGGCCCGGCGTCCGAATGCCTCCCTCGTAAATGGTCGTCTTGTGGCCGCGCCACGGTTTGTTGTCGTTGCCGACTTTGAGTTTGCCGTAATCGCCCGGATACGGGCCGCCCTGGTTTTCGCTTGGACCATGCGCGCCGTTGTCGCTGACGAAAATCACGAGCGTGTTCTCGCGAACCTGCCTTCGGTTCAGCGCGGCAAGCACCTGCCCGACGGCATCGTCCAGGTGTGAAGCGCACGCCGCGCGGAGCCGGTCGCCGGGGTCCGCGAGGTGCGAGTTCGTCTGCAGCCACTTCTCCGGCTCGCCGATCGGCACATGGATCGCCGTGAACGGGATGTAGAGGAAGAACGGCTTCGCGCCGCGCTGCTCGATCCAATTCACCGCCTCGCGCGCGATGAGGTCCGTCACATGGCCTTCCTCCTCGATCAGCCGGCCGTTGCGATGCCATGTGCGCTGGAAGGGTCCGTCCTTGTAGAGGTGCGTGTATGGCGTGACGCCGCCCGCGAGCGAGCCGTAGCCGTGATCGAAGCCGAACTTCTGCGGGCCTTCCTCCGGCTTCGAGCCGAGGTGCCACTTGCCCGTGATGCACGTGTCGTAGCCGGCTGACTTGAGCGCGCGGGCGACGGTGACGGTGTCCCACGGCAGCGCGCGCGGATTCTGCGCCGCGGTCACGCCGAAGCGGCTCGCGAACCGGCCCGTCATCAACGCCGCCCTCGTGGGGCTGCACATCGGGTGCACGTAGTGGGCTTCAAGCCGCACGGAGTTGTACGCGAGTTTTTCGAGGTGCGGCATCTTGTAACTCGATCCGTGCCACGGCACATCAGCCCATCCGAGGTCGTCGGCCATGAACAGCACGATGTTGGGCTGAGTCGCGGCGGACGCGCTCAACGCCGCAGCGCCAAGCGCAATGACGGTGCGAAGGAATATCGCGGGCTTCATTTCTTCTTCCTCTGTTTAGATTTCACGTAGTCGGGCCACTCGGTTTGCCTGCCCTCGGCACCGGCGAACTTCCACGCGGGCCGCGTCCTTCGCGCCGAAACACGCGAGGTCGCCGTAGCCCAAGTCATCGCAAAGCACGAGCAGGATGTTGGGCGGCGACCCCGGGAAGACCGGCAACGCGGCGGCGCAAACGACCGACGCCAGCAAGACGATCCGGGTTCGCTTCATGGATGGCTCGCTTTCGGAAACTGGGAGCGCAACAGCGCCTCGGCTTCGCGCCGCGCGGCCGCCAGTCGCGGCTCGTCCACCACGTTGACCGTCTCGGCGGGCTCGTCCTTCTCCTCATAGAGCTCGCGCGCGATGGTCTCGCCGGATTTCCAGTCGCGCCATTCGGTGTAACGCACGCGCGCCGTGCGGACGCTCACGCCCATCGCGCGCGGGACTTTCTCGGGTTCTCGATCGAAGTAGGCCGGGCGCGGATGCTGCGTGAACGCGGCGGGCTTGACCGGCTTCGACGGGTCGTTGAGCACGGGAACGAGACTGTGGCCTTCGAGACCCGGCGGCTTGGGCAGGGCACAAAGGTCCACGAGCGTCGGAAACAGGTCCACCAGCTCCGCGAGCGCGCCCGTGCGCCGGCCCGCGTGCTTGGAACCGGGTGTCGCAATGAAGAACGGCACGCGCGCGTCGAGCTCGAAGTTGGAAGTCTTGCCCCACTGCGTGTGCTCGCCAAGGTGATAGCCGTGGTCGCCGACGAAGGTGATGATGGTGCGGTCCGCGGCGCCGCTGCGGTCGAGCGCGTCGAGCACCCTGCCAAGTTGCGCGTCGAGGTAGCTGATGTTCGCGAAGTATCCGTGGCGAATCTCGGCGACCTGCTCCGGGGTGAACGTGACTTGATTCGGCGGGATGCCGCGCAACTCGCGCCCGTCGTGGAAGGCGATGTCGGGCGCGCCCGAAGGCCGCGCGGGATTGAGCGGCGGCAGCTTCGCGCGATCGTAAAGGTCCCAGTATTTCTTCGGCGCATTGAAGGGCGCGTGCGGTTTCCAGAACCCGACGGCGAGGAAGAACGGCCGGTCCTTCACCTCGTCCAGCACACGCACCGCCTCGGCGGCGACGCGCCCGTCGTAGTAAGCCTCGTCCGGCACGTCGCGGCATTCGTAGAGCGGCACGGACGTGTATTGGCGCGGCGAGGGCGAGGCGACGTTCGGCGGCAGCGGACCCGTCACGCGCGCATCGTCCTCGCCGTGCGTGGCGTAGTGCAGGAATTCCGGCGCGCTCCACGAGCGGGCGTCGCCCTTCTCCTTCGTGTGCCAGTTGTGGAAAATCTTGCCGACGCAGCGGGTGTGGTAGCCGTGCTCCTTGAACCACAGCGGCAGCGTGGTCGCGTCGGGATTCAACTCCCGGAAATGCGTTCCGTTGTTCCAAATCCGCAGCGTGTCGGGCCTCCGCCCGGTGAGCATCGAGGAACGCGACGGGTTGCAGACAGCCTGCTGGCAATACGCACGGTCGAATTGCACGCCGCGCCGCGCGAGCCGCGTGAGGTTCGGCGTGAGCGCGGGCGACCCGTAACTGGCGAGGTCCGGGCGAAAGTCATCCGCCATGATGAACAACACATTGGGCTTCGTCGTCGCGCCCACGGAGGTGAAACCGCCAAGCGCGCAGAGGAGCCCGGCGCGAAGGAACAGAGATGTGGCCGGGCGCATAAGGCGATGAGTTAGCGGCGATCCTTCGGTTCGAGATACGCCGTCGGATTGTCGCGCGCGCCACGTGGGTAGAGCTTCTCGGCCGCGGTGGGATTCGCAACGAGCTCGAAGGCGATGCCGAGCGGATAAGCCCCGCGCCGAGGTGTGATGACGCCATTCGCATCCCGGGGAAGGCCGGACGCCATGCCGAGCGCGACCATGTCAAAGCGCGCAAACTTCCCGGCGCGCCGGTCGAATTCCAGCAGGCCGAACAAGCGTGGCTCGTAGCTCGACGGTTCGTCACGCCCGGATTCCGTCAGCGACGCGGAGCCGTCGAGCTGCATCGAGAGCCTGTCGGCGCTGACCTTGGTGATGGCAAGCGCGAACCTCCCTGCGCCGGGTTGTGACCGTGTGAAGGCCGCGCTTTCGGAAAAGCCGCGGCACGGGTCGAGGTGAAAGCGCATCAACCGCAGCGCGAACGAAACCGGGACAGCTTGCGTCTCGCCGACTCGCGGATCCACAGGCACGAGCGCCCGCCACTCGGACTCGGGTATCCACATGAAGTCGTTGTGCGCCTCGGCGAACCGCTCGGCCGCCGATGTGCCCGTGCCCGCGATGAAGTCAGCGTGTCTGGCGTAGCGAAGAGCACCACTTTCCTCCGCGCCAAAGTGACGGTTGAACACGCGGATGACGAGCGCGCCCGCGGGCAGCACAAGCGCCGCGCGTTTCGCATCCATCGGACCCGTGACGTCCACCGACAAGCCACCGGGCTTGCGTTCGCTTTCAGGCAGCGCGTCCCACGACTTGAGCGCCGAGCGGAGGAACTGCTCCATTCCCTGGCCCGGACCGTTGACACTCGTGAGCCGCCGTCCGTCCGCGGTGACGACGCACACCGAACCGGCCGCCGTGGTCGTGACGGACTTTGTCGCGCGGATGAAGTCACCGTCGGCGTCCTTGTATTCGCCGGACTCCTTGCGGGCATCGAGTGCGACCGCGATGAAGCGGTCGCGGACGAGTTGCACCACTTCCTCCTTCCAGATGGACGGCGCACGGCCGGCCGAAGCCGCCGCTCAGCAAACACCGATGGGCGCGCCGCCGGCCCCGGCCCAGATGAGAATGGGCTTGCCCACGGCTGCCGCGCGCTGGCGCGCCTCGGTGAGGCTGAGCGTCCACGGGATCTGCCAGAATCGCTGCTCGCCGGCCTGCGGGCGAATCTGCCGGTGCAAATAGTCAAATCGCCCAGGCGCGAGCCTGTCCGCCTTGGCCGCGGCAAAACCGTTCGCGCCATTCAGCGCGATGAGGGCAAGAAGCGCGAATGGATGACGCATGGCAGGAGCACGGGGTTGCATGGGAAGCGTCCGAGCGTCGGGATCATTTTGCCGCGACCGGCCCGGCGGCGGCTTGCCAGGCCTTCAAGTCCGACAGCAACAGCGACTCTCCGCGCACCACGAAGCGGTAGCCGGTCTTGTCCACGTCGAGTTCCGGGTGGCTGGCTTCGAGCTTCGCACCGTTGTCGGCCTGCACGCAGACCTTCGAGCCGTGAAACTCGATGAGCACGGTGTGCCACTTGCCCGGCGCGAACTTGGCGGCTGTCCTGCCGAGCGGCACGGGCTTGGACGCCGGATCGTTCTTGTCCTTGTCCTTCGTGATGGTCAGCGCCTCCTCGCCGAGGGCGATGCGGAAGAGGTGGCCCTTCGCGTGGTTGAGGCTCACGTTGAATCCCTTCGCGCCGTCCGCCTTGAAGGAGAAGCTCAGAACCGCGTCGCGGATCGGGCGGGCAAGCGTCAACACGGCAGCGTGTTCGTCGGACGCCTTTTCCTTGCCGATGACCGCCCCGTCGCGCACCTGCCAGTCGCCCTTGTTCGCAACCCAGCCCTTCGGGAGCGAAGTCCCGCTGAATTTTTCGTCGGCGATGAGCTTGCCGGGCTTGACGAGCAGGGGCTTGAGGTCGGCGCCTTTCTCCGCGAACGCGCCCACGGTGAGGAGCGCGAGCGCGGTGGCGGACAGAAGGGCCAGAGTGGTGGGCTTCATGATGAGTGAATGTGAAGTGGTTTGGTTGTCGCGTAGCCAGACGCCGCACGCTCCCTGAAGGTTGCCGGCGCGCAAACAGGTTGCCTCATTTCTTGTTCGTTTTCCCGCCCTTCGGCGCAATCGCCTCCGGGTCGCTGAAGGGCGGCTTGTCGAAGGTGCTGCCGTCGCCCGTCACGCGCGGGTCGTTCGCATCTTTGAGCAGCTTCATCAGCCGCTCGGACAGTTCGCGCTTCTTCGCCGCAAACGCCGGGTCTGCGGCGAGGTTCTTCACCTGGTCGGGGTCATTTTTCAAATCGTAAAGCTCCTCGCCCGGGCGCTTCGCGAAGGCCAGGTCGAAGTGCCACTTCCACTGCGCGTCTTGCTGGTGCGCCACGAGCCAGGTCTTCGTCGGGCTGGCGTCCATGTCGGGAAACGCGGCGCGCGTGTTGCCTCCCACCTGCTTCAAATCCGGCGTGCTTTCCGCCGCGCCGTAGGGCGCGCCCATCGGCCAGCGGTCGGGCGCGAAGTTGCGGATGTAGAGGAAGTCCGGCGTGCGCAGGGAGCGCATGGGATACGGGAGATTGTCCTCGCGTGCGATGCCGACGTGCCGCTCGCGACCGGAGATGGACCAGTTGCGCGACGGGTCCACGAGGCCGGCCTTGTCCGACTTGAGCAAGGGCAGAAGGCTCTTGCCGAAGAGGTTGTCCGGCGGTTTCACGCCGCCGATTTCGAGGAACGTCGGGCAGAGGTCCGGAATGCGCGCGAGGTCATCGAGCACACGGCCCGGTTTGCCGCCGGGGTAGCGGATGGCGAGCGTCACCGCCGTGCCGTGGTCGTAGAGGTTGCACTTGCCGCTGGTCACACCGGGCATCCCGTGGTCGCCGCTGAGGACGATGACGGTCCTTTCCAATTCGCCGGACTCTTCCAGCTTTTTGAGCAACACGCCCACGTAGGCGTCCACCGCCTGGCACTCGCCGAGATAATCGGCTACGTCCTCGCGGATCTCGGGCACGTCGGGCAGGAACTTCGGCAGCTTGCCCTTGAGCGCGTCCGGTTCGATGCCCCAAAGTTTCTTGCCGCTGCCCTTGACCCACGAGCGGTGCGTCGTGGTCGTGCCCATCCAATAGAGCCACGGCTGGCCGGGCTTCCGCGCGGCGAGGAAGTCGTCGAAGTTGCCGCGCACCTGGGCGAGGATTTTCTCGCGCGCGGCGGCGACCGTCTGGCCGTCCGCGACCATTTTCGTGACCTCCTCCGAGAAGTTGTTACACGCGTTGCCAGCCTTCTGATACGCGTGAGCCTGCCCGCCAAAGCCCGCGTCCGCCGGCGTGCCGGGACTCCACACTTTGAAACTCTTGCCGATGTGGTAGCCCGCATCGCGCAGCATCAGCGGGAAGGTGGGAATCTTCTCGTCCCACACCGCGCCTTGAAGAATCGCCCCGCGCCCGGTCTGGAAAAAATAACGGCCCGACAACAGCGAGCTGCGGCACGGCGTGCAGCTCGGCGCGTTGACGAAGGCGCTGCGGAAGAGCACGCCCTCGCGCGCGACGCGGTCCACATTCGGCGTCTTGATCGCGTCGTTGATGGTCGGGCGGCCGTCCACCTTCGCATAAGCGCTGGCGTAACGGCCCCAGTCATCGGCGAAGACGAAGAGGATGTTCAGGCGCGGGGAGTCGGCGGCGAAAACTTGCAGAGCCAGACTAGCCAACGCAGCCAGCAAGGTGAGAGTTGGAATACGCATAACAAAAGACTAGTGGACGCTGCGTGCTTTTCGCACGGGAAAAAGTGCGGCCGTCAAACACGACCCCGCTGCCGCGCTGCCTCGTAGAGAAACACCGCCGCCGCCGCGCCCACGTTAAGCGAATCCACGCCGTTGCTCATCGGCACCAACACCGCCTCATCGCACGCGGCGAGCACTTCCGGCGCAATGCCCTTGCCCTCGCTGCCGAAGACTAGGCAACAATCGCCGCGCAGATCTGCCTGTGCCAAGGTGCGCCGGTCCGTGTGCGGATGGGCCGCCACGCAACGTACCCCTGCGAGCCGTAAGTCCCGCAGCGACACCGCCAGCGACGGCGGCTCCACGATGGGCAGTTGGTAAATCGTCCCCATCGAGGACCGCACCGCGCGGCGGAGCCACGGGCTGCTGCATGTCTCGCCTACGAGCAACGCCTGCACGCCAAACGCCACGCAATTGCGCACGAGGCTGCCGAGATTCTCCGCGTTTGTCAGGCTGTCCACCGCTGCGAAAAGGCGCGGTGGTGCGCTGCGCTCGATGGCCTCGCGCAGCAGCCATGCTGACGGAATTCGGCCCACGGCGAGCACGCCTTGATACATCGAGAAGCCGGTGAGCTTTTCAAGAGCCTCCTTCGGCGCGACAAATACATGAATCTCTTGCGTTGCGCGACGGTCGAGCTGTGAACGGTAAGTCTCCAACCAAACCTCTGGCAGTAGCAGCGACACCACGTCTAGTTCGCTATCGAGCAGCCGCCGCACGACTTTCTCTCCTTCGGCCACGAAGATACCCGCATCCCGCTGCGGCTGCTGCCAGCGCATCGTAAGGTATGGCTGGAGTGCCGGATGCTCCAGCGACTTGATGGGATGAACATGGAGCATGCGCTAAAAGGGGTAGGTCAATTTCTGCCCAGTGACTGGATCAGAGGGCATGGTTGGTAAATATGCCGGCACCAAGTCTGTGTGACTCTTCGCCGGTCGCCCCTTCTCCAACTCGAACAATCGCGCGGCGGCCTCCACGATGGCGCGGCGTCGAGTAAATTGTAACCCATTTACCTTGTTGGTAAACGAGTCTTGGGAATCGCGTTGGGGCTTTCGCAGGGCCGGGTGGAACTGCGAAATTAGGCGCTGCCAGACGGGAAATGAACGTCTTGCCCATTCCGCTTCCGATTCTAGATTGACCACCGGCAGATCGTGACTGGAGTCCATCCCTTGAAGAACTTCCAAGCTGCGTCGTAGTTCGGAAACACTTGCCGACACTATGATGCGTCGCAACTCGGTGAGGGCGAATTGCTCGGTCTCAACTCCCACTAGCCGCTCAATAACAACGCCCCCTCGTGTACCCTCCTGACCCAGACGCATCGCATCGTGATAACTTTCGAGTGCCGCCAAGGGCTTGGCCTCTAGTTCAGCCAACCAACCCTCACCGATGAGCAATCGTCCGGTTTGCCGCAAGTTGCTGAGGTTTGTCATCACTCGCTCAACGTAGGTGGCGTCGTAGTCTAAATGCGTATGGCTTTTGTGGCGCAAGCCCTCGCGTAGAAGGTCTAAGCTGACCCGATTGGCCGACAGTATGGCCTGCAACTCGGGGGCGGTCAGCGTCTTGTGAGATGCATTCGTCCACATGCCCGTCAACGCCGCGCCCGCCTTCTTGAAGTAGTCATATCCATTTGGATGCGGCAGCGCGGGGCGTGGCTTGGACGGTGCGGGCCACCACGCCACGAGGAGCAGCAACGGCACGCCCAGCACCAGTAACCACAGCACCCCGCGGCTTTTGCCCGCCGCGGGGGTTATTGGGTGTCCAGTGCTCACGGAAAGAATTGTCCCCTTTCAACAGAAGCCAAGCGGCATGCTTTCACTTCACCTGCACGTAGAACTCGACCGGGTCGAGAATCTCGCGCTTGATCGCCACCTTAATAGAAAATCGCGTACCGGCGATAGCACGGGCACGAGCTAGAAGATATCGGATTATTTGACCTTGAGCGAGCGCAACAACACGCAGGAGTGAAGTAAAAAGTAACTGCGCCGGAACCGTGGACCATGAGGATGAGCGTGACATCTGTCGCAAACTATCGCCGAGCAGGGACGATTCAAGCCTCGAGCAATCCCCTTCAGCGTAGACGCAACCACACAGCGCGGTATCTTATCTCTGCACCACATGAATACTGAACCGACCGACTCGCTCACGGAACGTACTGCTGTCCGACGATTAAGGCTTGCCACACTTGCGTTTCCACCCGCGGGCTTGTGGCTGCTGTGGCGCGGTCCCGCCCGAATTGGGCGCAAGCTTTTCGGCACACTAAGCATCGCGCTGTTTTCGCTGGTTTATGGGGCGGCGGTTTTGTTCTTGCTGCACAAGTTCACCGGGTTGCGTTTCGAGATGCAGGGGCGACCGATTCCCATGCCAACATGGCAAGGCACAGATTACGTTCGGCTGGAAAATGCGCGGGCAGAAATGGCATCCCCCGCAAACGCGAAGCCTGCAACTAACCAGGCAAACGCCAAATCGCCGCCCTACTGGACAGATTTCCGAGGGCCCAACCGCGACGGGCATTACACAGAGTTGCCCATCAACGTGGACTGGGTGAAGACCCCACCAAAGCTGTTATGGAAACAACCGATTGGCGGCGGGTATGCGTCATTTGTGGTAGCGGAGGGACTAGCCTACACCATCGAACAACGGCGGGAGCGCGAGGCCGTGACGGCGTATGAAATCGAGACGGGACGCGAGGTGTGGGCGCACAGTTACGCGGCGCATTTCCAAGAGTGGATGGGCGGCGAGGGCCCGCGTGCGACGCCGACCTGGCACGAGGGCCGGCTCTACTCGCTAGGCGGAACGGGGCAGTTTCTGTGTCTCGAGGCGGCCACCGGCAAGCTGCTGTGGCAGCACGACGTGTTTCGGGAGAACACTTGCTCAAATCTATTCTTTGCGTTGAGCGCCTCACCGCTCGTCGTGGACGACAAAGTCGTCGTCCTCACGGGAGACCCGCTCGGCCGCGATGGACGAATGCTCGTCGCCTACGACAAAGTCAGCGGCTCGCCCGCGTGGAAAGCTCTCGAAACCAAGTCCGGTTACTCCTCGCCGATGCTGGTGACGCTCGCGGGCGAGCGTCAGTTGCTCATCCACAGCGCGCGTCACCTCATGGGCGTGTCGCCAACAGACGGTAAGGCGTTGTGGCGCTTTCCGTGGCGAGTAGAATTTGACAACACCATTTCACAACCCATCGTGACCGGAACGAATCGGTTGGTCTTGAGTGCGGGTTACGGCACCGGCGCAGTGGGCTTGGAGCTGAACCGCACTGACAGCGGATTCGCAGTGAAAGAGCTTTGGCGGAACAAATTCCTGAAAAACAAGTTCACCAGCTCCGTTCTGCACAACGGCCACCTCTACGGCCTCGACGAGGACATCCTCGTCTGCCTTGACGCCGCGACGGGCGAACGGCGCTGGAAGGACGGCCGCTATGGCTACGGTCAAGTCCTGCTGGCCAGCGGCAGCCTTGTCATTCTATGCGGGGACGGCGATTTAGCGCTCATTCAGGCAGTGTCTGACCGGCACGTAGAAATCGCACGGATCCACGCCATAAGAGGAAAGACGTGGAACCATCCGGCACTCGCGGGCGGAAAGCTATTCATCCGCAACGCCATTCAAATGGCATGCTTTGACTTGAACGTGAAGTGACTAGTCGCAACTGTCGCATTGCATCCGCCATACTAGTCGCTACAAAACTACTCACATGTCTGCGCCAATCATCGTCCTGTGGATTTATATCGTGCTGCTGGAAATCGGAGGTGTGGTCGGCTTCGTGAAAGCCGGTAGTAAAGCCTCGCTAATCGCGAGCAATGTTTTTTCCCTGCCGCTGATCTTGTCGGCGCTCGGCATCTTGCCGTCATGGGCGGCCGATGGGGTACTTGCCGTGCTGCTTGGTTATATGGGCTTCAAATTCGCCAAGTCTAAAAAATTTATGCCCAGCGGGCTGATGGCCATACTTTCGGTCGCAGCCTTGGTGCTGAGGTTCATGCTCGCGCCCAAGTAATTTTCCCAGCGCTTGCAGCCGTCTCTCCCCATCTGGCAACTCCATCGTCAGATCGTGGAGACGCTTCGCACGGGCAACCGCCTCGTGCTAGTCGCACCTACCGGCTCCGGTAAAACCACGCAGGTACCGCAAATGCTAGCGGAGGCAGGGTTCGCCACCCGGCAGCGGATTGTGATTCTCCAGCCACGCCGGGTGGCCGCACGAACGGTGGCCGCGCGTGTGGCATGGGAACGCGGATGCCAATTGGGCGAAGAGGTGGGCTATCAGATACGATTCGACGATCGGTTGGGCGATGCCACGCGAATCTGCTTCGTGACCGAAGGCGTGCTGCTGCGCTGGCTGCAGGATGACCAGCAATTATCCAACGTGGCAGCCGTGCTCTTCGACGAATTTCACGAACGCAACCTGCTGAGTGACGTCGCCCTCGCGCTGGTAAAGCGGCTTCAACAGACTGCGCGACCGGACCTAAAAATTGTGGTGATGTCCGCGACCTTGGAAGCGGAGCCCGTGGCGGCTTACTTGGGGCAGTCAAGCGAGGGGATGAAACAACTAGGAAATGGAAAGACGTCTGAATCCGCCCGCTCACCATCCCAACCACAAGCCCCTTTACCTGCCCCAATTCTCGTCAGCGAGGGCATTTGCTTTCCGGTCGACGTGCGGTATGCGGAGCATTTGGACCGGCGTCCCACCACCGAACAGGCGGCAGACGCGGTGGAGCGCATCGTGAATCACCATGGGCCGGGCGATGTGTTGGTGTTCATGCCGGGCATGGGAGAGATCAATGCGACAATCAACGCCCTACGCGCTGCTCGGCTGGCGGAGGACTGCGACTTCATCCCGCTGCACGGCGACCTCGCGCCAGAGCAACAGGATCTCGCTTTCAAACCAAGTGCTCGAAGGAAAATCGTCGTGTCCACAAACGTCGCCGAAACGAGCGTGACAATTGACGGCGTACGGCACGTGGTGGACAGCGGCGAGGCACGAGTGGCGCGTTACGATGCAGAGCGCGGGATACAAACGCTATTTATCGAGGAGATTTCCCGCGCGAGCGCAGACCAGCGCAAGGGCCGGGCGGGCCGCACCGCACCGGGCACTTGCTGGCGTTTGTGGACGGAGAGTGGTCACTTGAATCGGCCCGAGCGCAACACGCCCGAAATCCAGCGCGCGGACCTGGCTGAGGTCGTCCTGCTGTTACACTCATTGGGAATCAAGAACACGGTAACGTTCGACTGGCTTGACAAGCCCGACCCGGCAGCAGTTGAGCGCGCCGAGCAGCTGCTACTAATGCTGGGCGCGCTGCGAGCTGGCGAACCAATCGTTTCGGACTTGAAAGTTGGCGTTTTGAGTTTGGAACCAGTGGGCTCCGAAGCCGCGGGAGACCTCCAACCAGAAATTAGAAAAACAGATCTAACAGACATCGGCCGGCAGATGCTCCGCCTGCCGGTGCACCCGCGTTACTCGCGAATGCTGGTTGAGGCTGGGCGGCGTGGATGTGTGCCATCGGCGGCGCTGTGCGCGGCGCTGGTGAGCGGACGCGACCTGCTCATGCGCGTGCAGCGCGGGGACACGCGAGCGGCGGAGAACCGCGAGTTGTTCGAGGCCAGCCAAGATTCGGACTTCTTCACGCTCATGCGAGCATTTCACTTCGCAAAGAAGAACGGGTTCAACCCTGACACCTGCCGGCGCTACGGCATTAACGCCAAGGTCGCGCGCGAGGTGGAGCAAACCTATTTGCAAGTGCTGGGAATAGCGGAGCGAGAGCAATTAGGAGAAGCACCCTCAGCAAACAATTATCAGTCTCAGACAACGAACACCAAACTGAATGCTAAATCACTTGATAACGAGGCCTCGGACGTAGAGCCAGATGAACACGCTCTTCAAAAAAGTCTCACCGCTGGCTTCATTGATCAACTCGCCATTCGGCGCGACCAAGGAACTTTGGAGTGCGAGATGACGCAAGGACGTCAGGGGACACTGTTGCGCGAGAGCGTAGTGCAAAATGCGACTTTGTTCGTTGCCGCGACTATTCGCGAGACAGAGGGCGTGCTCCGCCCGCTGACTCTGCTCGGCCTGGCGACAGCGGTGAAACCACAGTGGTTAAAAGAGTTGTACCCGCAGCATCTTTCCGCGCCGATCACGCACTTGTTTGATCGAACGCATAAACGCGTGGCAGCGGTTAAACTTGCGCGCTTCCATGACCTTGTCATCGGCCACGAACATCAGCGGGAGACGGATCCCGAAGCTTCGGGGCGGTGTCTAGCGGAGGCAGTGATGCGGGGCTGGTTTGAACTACCCAACTTAAGCCATGAGGTGAAGCAGTTTATCGCTCGTGTGAATCTTGTAGCTGCTACGCTACCTGACTTGGAATATCGGCCTTTCGACGAGGCGGCCATCACGGCCGCGTTGGCGCGTGCATTCAAGGGGCTAACCTTGCAAAAGGAGGCGATGAGCGCACCGCTGAAAGAGGGATTCAACGCGCATTTGGCACCAGAACAAGTCGGGTGGCTGGAAGAACTGACGCCCACGCAGATTCCATGGCCAACGGGCAAACCGGTGAAACTGCTATACTCCGAGGAAGCTGAAGTCGGCGGGCGCACAGCACTGTCGCCCGAGGCGCAGGTGAAATTGCAGGAGTGTTTCAAGCTCGAGTTTCACCCGATTGTCTGCGAGGGTGTAGTACCGGTGAGGCTTTGGCTTTGCACACCTGACGGCAAGCGCCTCGCAAGCACTTGCGACTGGCTGCATTGGAAGGCGAACGAGTGGCCAAAGCTCAAGGCAACAGTGCAGAAAAAGTTTCCAAGCGTGACATTCTCTTAATTAGGGAAGCCCTAAATCCAAGGTTATAGGACTGGTTTAGCACGAGGATTAAACGCTTTCCTCAAGATGAGAGTCTGCAGATTTCGAAGTCCGATTTTAATTTCAGGTCGGGCGAACATTGTATTTACGTAACGTCATGTCGGTGGCATTAGTCTGACACGATGTTACGCCGCCAGCGGCAAATTCGGGCACAGGTTCAGCAGTGGATGGACGCGGGATTGTTTGCGCTTGCCTTCTGGCTGGCGCACACGGTGCGCGCCCTGGCCCCCGGCTATTCGCCGGATTTGCAGGAGATTCAGCCTCTCGACCAATACCACTGGCTTTACCTGCTGATCGTTCCCGGCACGATGATTCTCCTAAAGGGGCTTGGCTTTTATAATCGTCCATTACTGTTTTCTAGGCGGGAAACGGCGTGGGTTTTGACTCACGCGGTCGTCATCGCGATGCTGGCCGTGGTGTCCGCGTTATTCCTCCGCAAGCAAGAGTTGGCGCGAGCGGTAATCTTTCTGTTTGGCGGTTTCGCGTTTCTTCTCGTAATGGGAAAAGAGGAACTCCAGCGCCGCTGGCTGCTCTCCAAGCTCGGCCAGGAACAGTTCAAGAGACGGCTGGTTTTAATCGGCCCGCCAGCGGATACAGCGCAGATCGAGCGCGAACTTGAAGCCAAGGCAAGCGGCGCTATCGAGGTGCTGGCGCGGCTCGACTTGCATGAAACTTCCAGCGAGAAGTTCATTGGGTTGCTACACGATCGCGCGGCCAACGGCGTGATCCTCAGCGCACGGCACACGTATTTTGAGCAAGTTGAAAAGGTCATTGAAATGTGCGAACTGGAGGGCGTGGAGGTATGGCTGCTGGCGGACTTCTTCAAGACACGCATCTCACAAACCAGCGTGGATGATTTCCTGGGTCGGCCAACGGTGGTGTTCCGCTCCGCACCCGAGGCCAGCTGGCAAGGCTTAGCAAAGCGGGTGTTAGACTTCGTCGGCGCGCTGGTGCTGCTGGTGGTGCTCACGCCGGTGGTGTTGTTGCCCGTGGCGGTTGCGGTGCGCCTGACCTCGCGCGGACCGGTGTTGTTCCGGCAGCAGCGCAGCGGGCTGAATGGCCGGCCCTTCACGATGCTGAAGTTCCGCACAATGGTTACAGACGCCGAGCAATTGCAGGCGGAACTTGCTTCATTTAACGAAATGGACGGCCCGGTGTTCAAGGTGAGCAACGATCCGCGCGTCACGCCGCTGGGCCGGTGGCTGCGCAAGTGGAGCATTGACGAGTTGCCGCAGCTTTGGAACGTGCTGCGCTTCGAGATGAGCCTGGTCGGTCCTCGCCCGCTGCCGGTGGATGAGATCCGGCGCATCAACGACCCCGCGCATCGCCGGCGGCTGAGCGTGAAGCCGGGCCTGACGTGCCTGTGGCAGATCAGCGGGCGCAACGACGTCAGCAGTTTTAAGGAATGGGTTCGTTTAGACCTTGAATACATCGATAACTGGTCGCTTTGGCTGGACCTGAAAATCCTCCTCAAGACCATCCCCGTTGTGCTGACAGGGGCCGGAGCGAAATGACAGACTGGGAAATGGCAACCAAAGTGAGAGATCAAGCAGCCGCGGCTAATTAACCTTTCGACGGCACAAGCGGCTTGCACCCCAACACTGGTTCTTAGGCGAGCAGTATTCAACGCTCCGCTGGCTATGTGATAAAGCGACCGGTTTCTTGCTTCGCCCGATGTGGAATGCTGACCAACACGCAGATGGCCCGAGGGAAAATGCCAGGGACAGCTAGCGCATGTAACAATACAAGTGCACGAAAATCACTCCGCCAGTAGGTGCGGGCAATTATTTGGGCATCCAAATTGCCGGGCCAAGTGTGGCAAGCAGAACGATAAACTCAGCGGCCGGAAGCTGAACCTGGTTATTGGGCCTGGCAGACGCGGCAATAAGCAGTTGCCACCGTTTTGGTTTATTTCAAGCCACCACTTTCTGCACCACGTTGCCGTAGACATCCGTGAGTCTGAAGTCGCGGCCGTTGTGACGAAAGGTAAGTTTTTCGTGGTCGAAACCCAGCAGGTGCAAGATGGTCGCGTGCAAGTCGTGGATGTGCACCTTTTCCTCGACCGCCGCCGCGCCTAATTCATCCGTTTGACCATGAGCATAGCCACCTTTCACGCCCCCACCGGCCAGCACCACGCTCATCGCGCGGGAATTGTGGTTACGCCCAGGGTTGCCCATCGCGTTGCCGTCCGCCGCCGGCGTGCGGCCAAACTCGCCACCCCAGATGACGAGCGTGTCGGTGAGCATCCCGCGCTGCGCGAGGTCGGTCAGCAGCGCAGCGAAGGGCCGGTCAATCGCACCGGCGGTGTTACGCATCGCATTGACCATATTGTTGTGATGATCCCAGCCACCGTGCCAAGCCTGCACGAAGCGTACGCCTTTTTGCAGTAACCGCCGCGCGATGAGCATCTGCCGACCTTGCTGCGTGTTGGTGCCATAGAGGTCGTGCATCGCCTGCGGTTCTTTTGTCAGATCAAAGGCGTCCACGGCCTCCATCTGCATTTGGAACGCGAGCTCATAGGCCTGCAAGCGCGCCTCAAGCTGGCCGTCTTTTCGCAATTTCTGCGCGTGTACCTCGTTGAGTTGGTGCAGCAGATCGAGTTGCCGCCGCTGCTCGGGCAACGAGACGAACTTGTTGCGAATGTTCTCAATGAGTTCCTCTGGGCGATTGCGCGTGGAGTTGACGGCCGTGCCTTGATAAGCGCCGGGCAAGAAGGCGGAGCGGAGATTCTGGGCGTCCACATTGCCAGGTGAGAGCGCAACGTAACCGGGCAAGCTCTGATTATCGCTGCCAAGGCCATAGAGCACCCACGCACCGACACTGGGCCGGGTGAACCGCAGCGAGCCCGTGTTGAAAAAGATGGTCGCCTGGTCGTGCGCGGGAATGTCCGTATGCGTCGAGCGAATAACCGCGAGCTTGTCTGCGTGTTGGCTCAAGGCGGGCCAGACTTCGCTTATCTCTAGACCAGAACGCCCCTGTTTTGAAAACTGGAAAGGCGAACCAAAGCCCGTGCCGCCACCGGGGAGCGACTTGCCATCAAATTTAGCCAGCTCTGGCTTCGGATCCCACGTATCGAGATGCGAAGGTGCGCCTTGAGCGAAAATATGAAGCACGCGCTTCGCCCGGGGAGTGAAGTGCGGCTTCTTTGGGGCAAGCGGCGAGGTGGAATTGCTCTCGGCGGCTTGTCCCGTGAGCGCGGGCAGTATGCCCAAGCCCGTGAGTGCAGCAAGGCTCACCGCTCCAAAGCCTAGACCGGACTGAGCCAGGAACTCACGGCGCGTGCGGAATAGATCGGCTGTTGTGAGCGGCGTGCAAAGGCTAGAAGTTAAAAGGCTCACTGGGAGAAGAAATTGGATTTATTAAAGTCAAGATGCCACAATCCGCCCATCTGACCAATCCACATTTTACCTTAGCTTCACCCCTGCTAAGCACCCGCAAAGCATGAACCTAGCCGCCCCCCCGCCGGCCGCTGTCCCGCTGGACACTGAAACTTCTAACGCGCGGCTTATGTCGCTCGACGCACTGCGTGGCTTCGACATGTTTTGGATTCTTGGCGGCGACTTCGTAATGACCACGGCGGGAAAATTGTCCGGCGGCACCGAGCAGGCGTGGACTCTGTTCGGGTGGCTGGCCTCGCAGTTCCGCCACAAGGAGTGGGACGGCTTCGCCTTCTACGACCTAATTTTCCCGCTGTTTGTCTTCATCTCCGGCGTGTCCGTGGTGTGGTCACTAACGAAGGAGACGCAGCTTCACGGTCGTGCAGGTGCATTGCAACGGATCATCCGTCGAGCCGCACTGCTGTTCGTGCTGGGAATTTTCTATTCCGGCGGCCTGAGCAAGGAGTGGCCAGACATTCGGCTGCTGGGCGTGCTGCAACGCATCGCTCTCGCGTATCTGGGCGCGGGGCTGATCTTCTGCCTCGTGGGCCCACGGATGAAGGTGCTCACCGGCATTATTGCGGCAGTTCTTGTCGGTTATTGGGCCTTACTGAAGTTTGTTCCGATCCGCGCCATCGTGCTCGACAAGGCCAGGCTCGCCGCGCTCGCAGAGCAAGCAGGCGACTCGCGCGGAGCTATCGCGCTGGCGACGGAGACCAACCCATCGGCGACACGCGGCAGCCGCGCTTGGACAACTGCCGAGGAGATGTTCCACCAGACCAAGGAGCGCACCACTGGTCAGTTCGGCCCTGGCCACAACCTCGTCAACCATCTCGACTTCCAGTTCTTGCCCGGCCGCAAATACGATCTCTTCTACGACCCCGAGGGAATCCTCAGCACACTGCCGGCTGTGGCGACGTGCCTATTGGGCGTGCTGGCGGGCGTATGGCTGCGGCGCGATGACTTCTGCGACAAGTGGAAAGTCATCTATCTCCTCAGCGCTGGCGCTGGCGCGCTCATCGTCGGATTCGCATGGGGAATGTCCTTTCCCATCGTGAAGAAGATTTGGACTTCGAGCTTCGTGCTAGTGGCGGGCGGCTATAGTGCGCTCCTGCTGGCAGTGTTTTATCAGGTTGTGGACGTGTGGAAGCGGCGCGACTGGTGTCAACCGCTAGTCTGGATCGGTATGAACTCGATTACAATTTACGTGGCGAGCAACCTCCTCCAGTTTCGCGCGGTGGCAGCGCGCCTCGTCGGCGGTGACGTGAAAAAAGCACTCGACACAAACTTCGCCGAAGGCGTGGGTAACTTGCTGATCGTGCTGGTCGGCTTCGCGCTGATCTTTGCCTTCGTCCGGTTCCTACATCAGAGAAAAATCTTCCTGCGGCTGTGAAGCACAGCGGCGCTTGCTAGTATCAACCGGCGCCGCTTATAAACTAACATCAATTCATGATGCATATGACTTCCGAGCAACTATGGTGCCGTTTTCAGCAACACTACACTGAGTTCCCCGCCCTAGGCCTGGCGCTAGACTTGAGCCGGATGAATTTCGGCGATGACTTCCTGCCTGCGATGCAGCCCCGCATCGCCAATGCGTTTGCGGCAATGGCCAAATTAGAAAAGGGTGCCATCGCTAACCCTGACGAGAAACGAATGGTCGGCCATTATTGGCTGCGCAATCCTGCGCTCGCGCCATCTTCGGAACTCGCGCGGGAAATTACCGACACGCTCGCAGCGGTGGAGAAGTTCAGCGCGGAAGTCCATGCCGGCACTGTGGCGGGCTTCGGCGGGCCGTTCCGGCGCGTGTTGGTGGTCGGCATCGGCGGTTCAGCGCTCGGACCGCAGTTCGTTGCGCACGCACTCGGCCAACCGGCGCAAGACAAGCTCACCGTCCACTTCTTCGATAATACCGACCCTGACGGCATAGACAAAGTGCTCGCAAGCATCGGCGGTGATTTGTGCCGAACACTGACCGTGGTCATCTCAAAGTCGGGCGGCACCAAAGAGACGCGCAATGGAATGTTGGAAGCCAAGGTCGCCTACGAGCGCGCGGGTCTACGGTTCGAGACGCACGCCGTCGCCGTCACAGGCATGGGCAGCGAACTGGACAAATATGCCCAGAAGCATGGCTGGCTGCGACGCTTTCCAATGTGGGATTGGGTAGGCGGCCGCACGAGCGAATTGTCCGCCGTAGGCTTGCTACCCGCTGCACTACAAGGCCTTCAAATTCGCGAAATGCTCGCTGGTGCGAAAGCGTGCGATGACGCAACACGCGTGCCAGAAGTGTCCAAAAACCCGGCTGCGCAACTCGCCTTGATGTGGTTTTACTCAGGGAACGGACGCGGCACCAAGGACATGGTCGTGTTGCCTTACAAAGACCGGCTTGAGCTCTTCTCAAAGTATCTGCAGCAGCTCATTATGGAATCGCTGGGCAAAGAATTGGACCTCGACGGCCAAATCGTGAACCAAGGCCTTGCGGTCTATGGCAACAAAGGTTCGACTGACCAGCACGCCTATGTTCAGCAGTTGCGGGAGGGCGTGCTTAACTTCTTCGTCACCTTTATTGAGGTGCTGACTGACCGAGCGGGCAACAGCGTCGAGGTTGAGCCAAAGACGACCAGCGGGGATTTCCTCACCGGCTTTCTACTTGGCACGCGCACGGCCTTGCACGAGAAGGGCCGCGAGTCGGTAACCATCACAGTGAAGGAAGTCTCGCCGTTTACCGTGGGTATGCTGATCGCGCTGTTCGAGCGCGCGGTGGGCTTTTATGCCTCCCTCGTGAACATCAACGCCTACCACCAACCCGGCGTCGAGGCCGGCAAGAAGGCGGCAAGCACGGTGCTCGCATTACAACAAAAACTTGTAGCGCTGCTCACGGCAAACCCCGGCAAGTTTTTCACTGTCGCGGAAATCGCCACCGCCGTCGGGGCGGCCGGCCAAGAGGAAACCCTCTTCAAAATTGGCACGCACCTCGCAGCCAACATGGGTCGCGGCGTTCAGAAGTCTGGCGGTGCGGCGCCAGGCCAAGTGAAATTCGCGTCGAAATGACCGCGATTTGACCCGCATGGACATTGACGGGTCGCAGCGTGGTGACTATTTTAATCTTGTTCAAATGACTATCGCATTTGGCTCGGGTTGTCCCTTGGTGCCATAGTCTGTTCATGGTTTAGCATGAGTTTCTTGGCCAAATGGTGGCAGCGAGCGGCGGGAACCCTGCTCGCTTGGTTAATGGTTGTACCCGGCACAAGCGCGGATCAGGTGCTACTTAGCAAGATCATGTATCACCCGCCGGGGGATTGGCCCGAGTACATCGAAATCTATAACAACACGGCCAACGCAATTGACATCGCCGACTGGCGACTCAAGGGCGGCATCGAGTTCCGCTTCCCCGCCTTCGCCGCGGCTGACCCGCTAGCCTCATGGATGAAGCCGTTGGAGCGCATCGTGATTTCGATGGCCGATGCTAAGACGACTCGCACCGCCTACAAAATTCCCCCCACCGTGCGCATCTTTGGCCCGTGGACAGGCCGACTCAACAAGCAGGGTGACCGCATCCGCCTGTTGGACAAGCACAGCCTCACTATGTCCACGGTTAAGTATATGGACCGCGCGCCCTGGCCGGCGGTGGCCAATGGCGGTGGCCACGCGCTAGTGCTGCGGAATCCCGACCGCAGTACAGATGACTGGCGCAACTGGACGGTCAGCACTTTGCCAGGCGGCGGACCAGGCACTGAGTCCGGCGCAGCCAACGAGGCCCCCGTTGATAATCCTGACCTGGTCACACAGTCGGGCGAAAGCATCTTGGTGGATTACGATTCGAACTGGGCCTTCACCGCGGGCACTGACTTGTCACAAACGAAGTGGAAAGAACTGACTTTTCCCGACCGGGCTTGGCTGCGCGGACCGGGCCTCGTTGGCTTCGGCACCACGAAGACGCCGCCGCCGGGCATCCGCACGCCGCTCCGCGCGGGCTTTGTTACTTACTACCTGCGACACGTGTTTATTTACAACGGCCCACCCGGCGGCGCGTTATCTGTGGATGCCATCGTAGACGACGGCGCGGTGTTTTACCTAAATAACCAAGAAGTCGGGCGCATCCGCATGCCCGGCGGACCGGTGCGCGTCAACACACCCGCGGCCACGCCGATCGCGGATGCCATTGAGGAAAAGACCGTCCTCACCATCAATCCGGCGGCACTCGTGCGCGGCACAAACGTCCTTGCGGTCGAAGTTCATCAATACCCTGGCGCGAACCCCGACCTCGCATTCGGAATGCGGCTCAAAGTGCGTGCCGGCGGGCCAGCACTTGCGCGATCAGTACTCATCAACGAGATTTTCCCCGGGCCGCAGGGAATCAACTTCATGGAGTTTTTCAATTCCGGCTCCACGCTGGTGAACTTGAAAGGTCACTTCCTCTTACCTAATTCGCCGACAACACTTCCACCCAATGCTCGCCGCTTCCAGATTCAGCAAGACTTGGTCATTCGCCCGAAATCTTTTGGCATTCTCGACATGATGGATGCCGGCGTCTGGCCGCGACAGCCCGTGGTGGCGTATCTCGTCGCGCCCGACGGGCAAACTGTGCTCCATGCGGTCAACTCGTTGGTTCCCACTGACGGGCGCTCGCTTGGGCAGCGGCCCGACGGCAGCGGGCAATGGTTCTTGCTGGCGCAGCCCACACCCGATGCACCGAACACAAGAAAGAGCGGCCTAGTTGGCAACTTAAAAATTAATGAGGTTCATCTCGGCAAAAACGGGGTACTCGATTGGGTGGAGGTGTTCAACGCGGGCACCAACCGGGTAAACCTCGGCGGCCATTTCCTCGCCAGCAAGCCCGGCTTTGGCGACAAGGTCACGCTTGTCGGCGAGGTGCCACCCGGTGGCGTGAAATCGTTTCCCGTTTCGTTTGCGGCGGTGGCGGGCGACGTGACGGTGTTCCTCGCCGGCGCGGAAAACATCGTCTTAGACGCGCACGTCTTCCATCTCTCGAAGCACGGCGAGTTCTTCTCCGCCTTCCCCGACGGCAGCGGCGAGTTCCTCGTGGATACTAAGGCCTCACGGGACAAGACCAACGCCCCCGCGCGCAACTCGGACATCGTCATCAACGAAATTATGTACAAGCCGCCCGACACGCAGGGCAAAGGCGAGTATGTGGAGCTTTTCAATCGCGGAAAGCAGACGGTGAACCTGAGTGACTGGGTGCTAACTGGCGGCATTGACTTCATTTTTCCACCAAATACAAAGCTCAAAGCCGGCGAGTATCTGGTCATCGCGGCGGACGCGGGACTACTGCGCTCCTTCCATGGAGCGATCAACGTGCTCGGGAACTTCACAGGCAAGTTGAGCAACGACGGAGATCTCCTCCGCTTACTCGATGAAAAGGGTAACCTCGTGGACATGGTGGACTACGAGACCGGCGGCGACTGGCCCGAACTCGCCGCCGGCCGGGGCAGCAGCATGGAGCTGATTCACCCCGACATGGATAACAATCGCTCCTCCGCTTGGGCCGCAAGTGACGAATCAAAGAAGTCCAAGGCGCGCACTTATACGCACCGTGCCACTTACACTGAACAGCTCATGATGGGCGACCCAAGCGACTACCGTGAGCTACACTTCTTCCTCAACAGCAGCGGCTATTCCATCATCTCGGATGTCGAGTTACGCAAGGATGGCACCGGTCCGAACGTGCTCACTAACGCCACGCGTGCCTCCCTCACCGGCAAGAGTGACGCTGGCTGGCTCTGGCAAGGCAACCATTGGGCCAGCCGCTTGGATGGAAATCAGCTCCATATTATTAGCGAGGGCCACGGCGACAACCGCATCAACCGCATGGAAATTGACGCGCCCGGCTTGGTGAAAAGCAACCTCTATGAACTCAAGTTCACCGCCCGGTGGATGCACGGCTCACACCTGTTAGTGGCTCACACTTGGGACTGGAGCGTCGCAAAAGTGTTCCAGCTTGACGTGCCTTCAAACTTGGGCACGCCCGGACGTGCAAACTCCCGTGCCACCACGACCCCCATCGCACAAGCGGACGACCTGACACACTATCCCGCCGTCCCGCGAACCACAGACACGGTTAAAATCACCGCCCGTGTCACCTCCACACTGCCCGGGGCGACGGTCACGCTTTTCCACCGCGCACCAGACGCGGATAACCGGGTGCCGTGGCAGGGCAAGACCATGTTAGACAACGCCGCCGGCGGCGACGACACGGCGGGCGATGGCGTTTACTCCGCACTACTGCCGGAATACAAAGCGGACAAGCAGGTGGTGGAATTTTACGTCGAGGTCCGCTCGGCCAACGGGGCTAAGTCCATCCTGCCACGCCGCGGTGAGGAGCAACCGGCGCTCTTCGTCGTGGATAATCAAAACGTCCCGCGCGATCTGCGCACGCAGCGTTTCGTGCTCTCCCCTGCGAGTCTCGACGCTCTCGGCAATGGCAACACAAACAAACACGCCTTCCGTTTTCCACGCCTCTCAAACCGCTACTATAATATGACGTTCATCTCGAATGAGCGAGACGTCTACTATAATGCCCGTGTCCACCCTGCGGGCAGTTCCTTCACCCGCGACGTCTCGCTCAACCGTGCCAAGTGGAAGCTGCCCACCGACCGCGCGTTTCGTGGTCACGTCAAATTTTCTTGGGACAACAACTCGCTTAACACCCGCCTTGCTCGTTGGATGCTTTACCAGCTTGGCCACCCTGTAAACGAAAGTGAAATGGTTCGCCACCTTATCAACGGCGGCCCCGTGCAACTTATGGAGGACGTGGAGCCCATCGGTAACGACTTCCTCAACCGACTTTTTAAGGACGGCTCGCAGGGTGACCTTTACCGCACGACCTACATGTTTTTCTATCGGGATGATGGCCAAAGCAGTTCGCTGCGTAACAGCACTCTTGCCCCTAATTATGGGGACAACCCGCTCAACTATAAAATCATCTGGTCTAAGCGTACTCGCGAAGCCGAAAATGACTACTCCGCCCTGCTCTCCATGCTTCGCACCATGGCCAACCCCAATCTCAGCGAGGCTGACACTCGAAGAAATTTCGACCTGGAGATGACCTTCCGCAACTGGGCCTTGCGCGGCTTCGCCAAGGATTCGGACACCTTCAGCATGGGCACCAGCCACAACTGTTTCTTCTACCGTAAGCCGAACGACGGGAAGTTCATGTGCTTCCTCTGGGATGCAGACTTTGCTTTCGGGGGCTTCGATCCCAAGAAGCCCGAGGGCTACTGGGGCGGCAACGTGCAGAACCTGATGGGCCGGCCTTGGGCGCAGCGGCTCTTCTACTACTATATTGCCGAAATCGTCGAGAACTACTCCCGTAATTCCCCGCGGGTTGCCGCCTACCTCCGCGCCGAGGAAGAATCGAGCAACGCTTACACTGTGCCCACCTTGCAGTTCCAAACCTTCTTCAACGCCCGCGCCGCTCACGCCGTTGAGCAGATGGGCTCGCGGTACCAACTCGAATTCAAGGTCACCACCAATAATGGCCAAGCCCTTACTACCGAGGCCAATGCCCTCGCGCTCGAGGGTCAGGCTCCCTACGGCATCTTTACAGTAGTCATAGATGGTCAACCTCGCGCCAAACTCGAATGGCTAGATGACGCCAAGTGGCGAATACACGATGTGGGCCTTAGCCCCGGCGTTAACGAATTGGTCCTGCGCGGTGTGGATCAGTGGGGTAATACCAAGCGCACTGCCAAAATCAGCGTAACTAAAGGCCCCGCTTCCGCCGCTAAGTCCGCTGCTGCAAAATGAGCCGAGAGCTGACGGCCATCCTTGCTGGGAGCGGAAATATCACTGGCACGCGACGAATCCCGTGTATGCTCTTCGCCGTCTAAATTGAGCGATGAAAGAACTGTTTTCAAAAACAGCATGGCTGCCCGCTCTGCTCCTTTTCACCGTGCCATCGGGTCGGACGGCAAACACCAAGCCCACCCCCGCCGATCTGGCGTTTTACGAGCATACGGTGAAACCCATCCTCACCAGCGCGTGCTTCGAGTGCCACAGTCACGACGCTAAGAAATTTAAGGGCGGCCTCGCGCTGGATTCCGCCGCCGCCATCCACAAGGGCGGTGACACCGGCCCCGCCGTCGTGCCCGGCGACGCGGAAAAGAGCCTGCTCGTCAAGGCCGTCCGCTACACGGACCCCGACCTCCAGATGCCACCCAAGAACAAAAAGCTCGGCTCGGACCAAATCGCGGCACTGGAGAAATGGGTGAAGCTCGGCGCGCCGATGCCAGAGTCCGGCGGCGAGAAGCAAACGGTGCGGCGCGGCAAGATTACGGAGGAGGACAAGCAGTGGTGGGCGTTTGTGCCGGTGCGAAAACCGGCGGTACCCACAATCGGAAATCGGAAATCGGAAATCGGAAATCCAATCGACGCCTTCATCCTGCAAAAGCTCCTCGCGAACCAACTGACGCACTCCGCTCCCGCCGACCGCGTCACGCTCGCGCGGCGCGTTCACTTTGACCTCACGGGCCTGCCGCCGACACCGTTTGAGCTTGAGCAGTTCCTCGCCGACAAATCTGCGGACGCCTACGAGAAGCTCGTGGACCGGCTCCTCGCCAGCCCGCGCTACGGTGAGAAGTGGGCGCGCCACTGGCTCGACCTAGTTCGCTACGGCGAGTCCGACGGCTACAAGGCCGATGACTACCGTCAGCACGCGTGGCGCTATCGCGATTACGTGGTGAAGTCGCTCAACGCGGACAAGCCCTATACGCAGTTCATCACGGAGCAGCTCGCCGGCGACGAACTCTACTTCAACGCCAAACCCGAATCCCGAAACCCGGATCATCTGGTCGCCACCGGCTACTTCCGCGCCGGCATTTACGAATACAACAACCGCGACGTGCGCGGCCAGTGGCAGCGCATCCTCGAGGACATCACGGACACGAGCGCCGATGTGTTCCTCGGCGTCGGTCTCCAGTGCGCGCGCTGCCACGACCACAAGTTCGATCCGCTGTTGCAGAAAGATTACTACCGCTTCCAAGCCTTCTTCGCCCCGCTTCTGCCGCGCGAGGACCTCGTCGTCGCCACGCCCGCCGAGCAGGCCGCACACGCCGAGAAGCTGGCGAAGTGGGAAGCTGCCACGGCGGCAATCCGCGCTGAGTTGGACAAGCTCTTGGCCCAGCCGCGCAAGAACGCCGAGGCCAGCGCGTTCGAAAAGTTTATTGAGGACCTGCGCGTAGACCTGCGCACGCCCGTGGCCGAGCGCACGCCCTATCAGCATCAAGTCGCCGAGCTGGCCTATCGGCAAGTTACCTACGAGTTGGACCGAGTGGATTCGCGCCTTAAGGGCGAAGCCAAAGAACGCGTCATCGCGCTGCGCAAAAAGCTCACGGAGTTTGACTCGCTTAAGCCTGCGTCGCTGCCGCCGTTCTTCGGGGCCACGGATGTCGGGCCGGTCGCGCCGGTGACCTATCTCACCAAGGGTCGCGACAAGGAACCCATCGGGCCCGGCCACCTCAGCGTGCTCGACCCGAAGAACGTGCAGGTCGCTGCACTGCCAAACTCAACGGGCCGTCGCAGTGAGCTCGCGCGCTGGCTCGCCACGCCGGAGAATCCCCTAACCGCCCGCGTGATGGTGAACCGGCTTTGGCAATGGCATTTCGGCCGTGGCCTTGCCGCAAATTCCAGCGACTTCGGCAAGCTCGGCGAGAAGCCGTCGCACCCCGAACTGCTGGACTGGCTTGCCGCGACGTTCGTGGAGCAGGGCTGGAGCTTAAAGGCAATGCACCGATTGATGGTCACCAGCGCAACGTATCGGCAAGCCTCGGCCACTCCGCATACCGCCCTCCGCGCTCCGAATTCAGAGGACCCGGAAAACAGGCTCCTCTCCTACTTTCCGATCCGTCGCCTTGAGGCCGAGCAAATCCGCGATGCCGTCCTTGCCGTCACCGGTCAGTTGAAGCTCGAACCCGCCGGCGGCCCCAGCACCGACCAACTCACGCCGCGCCGCAGCGTTTACGGCAAGTGGCTCCGTAACGCACCGGATCCCATCCTCAATGTCTTCGACCTCGCCGAGCCGTTCCAAAGCGTCCCGCAGCGCAACGTCACCACCACGCCGCCGCAGGCGCTCCTGCTCCTCAACAGCCAGATGATGCTCCGCCACGCGCGCGCGTTTGCGAAACGGCTGGAAGAGGAGCATCCCAGCAGCGACGAGGATATGGTCAACGCCGCCTACCGCCTTGCCTTCGGCCGTGCGCCGCGCGCCAGCGAGCGCGAAGCCGCGCTACAATTCCTCAAGGCCCAGCAGCAACTCCTGGGCAGCAAGGGCGCAACGGCGAGCACTCGCGGATTCGCCGCCGAGAAGATGCCGTATCGCGATGGGGTCGCGGCGGTTATCGCGCCGGACATGGGCGGGGACGCGCTGGCTGTGTTGGACAGCCCGAGCTTCCCGACGGGCGACTTCACCATTGAGGCGAACATCCTCGCCCGCACGGTGGATAAGACCGCCGCCGTCCGCACCATCGCCGCCAAGTGGAGCGGCGAGAATCAAAAGCCCGGCTGGGGCTTCGCGCTCACAGGCGACAGCTCGCGCCGCAAGCCCCGCACGCTCGTGCTCCAAATCATCGGTGTGAAGCAGGACGGAAGCTTCGGCGAGGAAGCCATCTTCTCCGACCAAGTGCTCACGCTGGCAAAGCCTTACGCCGTGGCCGCCTCGGTGAAGCTCGCCACCGCCAGCGCCCCCGGCGAGGTCGTCTTCTACGTGAAGGATTTGTCCAACGACGATGAACCGCTCTCCATCGCCAAAGTGCCGCACAAGGTGACCGGCGGCTTCGCGAACCCGCTGGCGTTAAGCCTCGGTGGCCGCAGCGGCAAAGGTGGTGGTTTCGACGGTATGATTGACGACGTGCGTCTTTCGACAGGCGCGCTCAAGCAGGAGGACTTGCTACTCGGCGCGGAGGCGCAGCCAACGGAGACAACGGTAGGTCTGTGGCAGTTCGAGTCCAAGCCCAGCGCGTTTAAGGATGCGTCGAAGCACGGCAATGACATCGTCCCCAGGCCGACCGGCGCGAAGGCGGCCGCCACCACCCGCGTGAACGCGATGGCCGACTTCTGCCACGTGCTGCTGAACGCGAATGAGTTTATTTACGTTGATTAACGCCATGGGCAAATACGGCTGCAACCAAGTCGACTGGGCCGTGTCCCGCCGCGACTTCCTCACCAAAACCGGCGCGGGCTTTGGTGCCGTTGCGCTCAGTTCACTGCTTGCAGAGCATTCACTTTCCGCCGCGCCGGCAACCCTTGGGGTCGCGCCGCTCGCGCCCAAGCCAGGCCATTACCCAGCCAAGGCCAAGAGCGTCATCTTCCTGTTCATGGAGGGTGGGCCAAGCCACCTCGACACCTTTGACCCGAAGGCTGCCCTCAGGAAGCAGGCCGGGAAGTCGCTGCCGCCCAGCTTCACCAAGGGCCTCATTACGGCGATGGGCGAATACGACTCGCCCATCTTCCCCGACAAGCGCGAATGGAAGCAATGGGGCCAAAGCGGTCTGTGGATTTCCGACTGGTGCAAGCACGTGGCCGAGGCTGCCGACGACATCGCCGTGCTGCGTTCTTGTTGGGCCAACGGCATCGTTCATTCCAACGGTGTCTGCCAGATGAATACCGGCTCTATTCTCGCAGGTCGGCCTTCGCTAGGCGCATGGGTGAGCTACGGCCTCGGCACGCTAAACCAGAACCTGCCTGCCTTCGTGACGATGCAGGACAACAACGGCACCGTAGTGAACGGCCCGCGCAACTGGGGCGCTGGCTTCATGCCCGCCGTTTATCAAGGCACGCGCATCCTCCCCGGCAGCGAGCCCATTGCTAACCTCAACACGCCTGAGGGTGTCAGCGAAGAGCAGCAACGCGGTAAACTCGATTTCCTCAGTGCTGTCAACCGCCAGCATGCCACCGCGCGCCCGCAGCAAACGGAACTCGACGCACGCATCGCCGCCTACGAACTCGCCTTCCGGATGCAGGCCGAGGCACCTGATGCCGTGGACCTCTCGAAGGAAACCGCGGCGACCAAGAAGCTCTATGGGATGGACGACCCGGTGGCCGCGCCGTTCGGACGCATGTGCCTGCTCTCGCGCCGGCTCATCGAGCGCGGTGTGCGCTTCGTGCAGCTATACAGTGGCGCGGGCAGCAAATGGGACGCGCACAGCGGTATCGAGAAAAACCACGGCGACCGGTTCCAAGAGACCGACCAGCCTATCGCCGGTCTGCTGAAGGATTTGAAATCGCGCGGCTTACTGGACTCGACGCTCGTCATTTGGGGCGGTGAATTCGGACGCACGCCCATGAGCGAGAAAGGTAACGGTCGCGACCACAACCCGACAGGCTTCACTATGTGGATGGCAGGCGGCGGCGTGAAGGGTGGTCAGGTCATCGGCGCAACTGACGAGTTCGGCCTTCATGCCGTCGAGGACCGCCTCCACGTCCACGACCTGCACGCGACGATCCTCCACCTGCTCGGCATCAACCACGAGAACTTGGTTTACAGCTACAAGGGCCGCCCCGAACGCGCGACGATGAACGAGGGCGAGATTTACCGAAAGATAACCGGCTGACGAATGCACCGTCGTTGCCAGCCGTTGGTGCTCTTGTTCGCCGTTGTGGTGGGTTCTCTGCAACTGGCCGGAGCTGAACCCGCAGATTCCTCCAGAGCCGCATTCCTCAAACTCGTCGACCGCCCGCGCGTCGGGTTGGCCGCGGAGGTCAAACCGCCTGCTGACACGAATGGGCTGCGCGCAGTGCAATTCTCCTTCGCCGCCGAAGCGGATGTGCGGGTGCCCGGCGTGCTGGTTAAGCGCAGCGAGGCGGCAGGTCGCCGCCCTGTGGTCATCGTCCTGCACGGCACCGGCTCGAACAAAGAGAGCCAACTCCCGCTCCTGCTCGA